>JAEEGF012403506.1_pt1 | contig 74014 bp, 64 predicted proteins | sample 9134171 | NCBI WGS metagenome assembly JAEEGF01 (sample SAMN16246542, study PRJNA631951) | gut metagenome | biome: gut microbiome; feature: rumen; material: AP-attached | host: Bos | place: Iran: Karaj | collected 2018-10 | reverse complement strand
AGATGGTCGTGTCGCCGTTGAACACCGTATTGGTGGAAACGCTGCTCCCGCCCTCCGGCTCCGTAAACCAGCCCACAAAGGAGTAACCCGACCGGGTGGGCGTGGGCAGGCTGGGCAGCTTGCCGCTTGCTGCCGTCACCATGCTCTCAGGGGAAACGTAGCCGCCGTTGGGATCGAAAGTGATTGTGTAAGGCTTACTGTTGTAGATGACCGTGGCGTTTTGCAGGCACTCGTTGCCCTCCGCGATGCTGATCTGGGCCCACTGCTGGGGCGTGCCCGCGTAAAACACCGCGCTGAGAGACGTACATTTATAGAACGCGTCCTGCTCAACGCGCTCGACCGAAGCGGGCAGCATAATGGATTGCAGCTTTTCGCAGCCGGAAAACGTGTAAGCCGAAATGTTCGGAACGGAGCCCACCAACGTCACTTCTTTCAGATTGGCACAATTCTCGAAAACCCATTTGCCCAGTTCCAATCCGCCTGATACCGACGCCATATAGACCGACTCAAGTTTATTGCAATGACGAAACGCCGCATTCTCAACTTTTCTTATCGCGGGCAGGCAAACCCTCGTTACACCGGACTGCTTAAAAGCGGTGCTGAAAATGGACTTGATCCCGGATCCCCAGTCAACTTCCAGGGGCGTCTCGTCAACGTGTTCCCGGTAAAACGCGTTCGTTCCGATTTCCTGCACGCTGTCGGCAAAAATAATCTTTTTCAGCTTCGTGCTTTTGTTTTGGAAATAAGACATCATATTGTTGCCCGCGTTCAGAACGCCGTCTGTCAGTTCGACCTCCTCGATTTGAGGGATATAGGAGGCCCAGGGCGCGGTGCTAAGCAAGTTGTAAATCAGGGCCCCATAAGTGTCCATGCGCCCGCTGTCGCCGTTTGTCGGAACAACCGTAAGCTTTACGCCGCTTGTTCCGTCAGATAACGGCATGTCGTCCTGAATAATGCATGTGCATTGCAGGGACGTTTCCTCCAAATAAGTGGCGCTGACCGGGAGGCTGACGGTAGGAAGCAGAGAGACTGCCAGCACCAGGGCAAGGATCAGCGCTGCAAGGCGTTTCGTTGTCTTCATGTCATATTCTCCATTTCTGATTGATTCTAAAAGCAGCCAAAAAATGATAGCATATTTTACCAAAAGGAAGCCAAAAAAGCAAGCTTCGACGCAAAAAACTGTGCGTCGAAGCTCAAATTTTTCAGCAGTGCCAAGGGCCGCTCCCGGCGGGCAGCGGCGCGAAGCGATAGTCCGCGCTGTTATCCCGCTTTGCTCACCAGGGGGCGGAGGACCTGGTAGTCCTCAAAGCGGCGGTCCTTGGAGCCGGTCAGGAAGATCAGCTGGTTTTCCAGGTCGTCCAGCAGGGCGTAGCCCTTCACTGTGGCGCTGACGCCGGAGCCGGTGACGCCGGAGACGTAGACGTGGGAAGACCCGGTCAGGGCAAAGTCGGCGGCGGGATTGCCGAAGGAAATGGTGATATTGCTGCTGGCAAAAAAGTTCAGCATCTCCTCCGCCACCCCGGCAATCAGCTCTGCGCGGCTCTTCTCGGAGTTGTAGACGATCTGGGTTGCGCTGGGGAAGCGGAAATCATCCAGCACGATCTCCTTGAAGCCCTTCTCCGCCAGCTCCCGGGCAATCTGTTTGAGATAGGCCACCACGGTGGGGTTATCGGGATCCAGCCAATAGAAGCCGTTGCCCACCCAGAGGGAGCCTCCGCTCTTCCGCAGTGCGCAGTTGATATGCTCCTCCGCAAAGTGGGTGTCCTGGAAGGTGCGGATCCGGGCCACCATGGTGAAGCCGTGGCTGCGCAGGTAAGAAATCACCGCGTCCACGGTTTCAATGTCAATGGCCGCCTGCCGGGCGCCGTCAATAGCCGTGGTATAATAGAAGGATCCGTTGCCGCCCTTCAGGTCGATCAGCACCGTGCAGGGCGAGCTCAGCTCCTGGACGGCTTCCAGAACCGTTTCCGGGTCCTGGAGCATTTCCAGGTCGATATAGTACCCGCTGACACGCTCGGTCTCTCTGCCATTGGGGTCCGGGTCGGCAAACTCGATGGTGACGTCCGTGGGCAGCGAGGTCTTTTCCGTGCTGCCCGCGGGGACGGTGACGTCCCGGGAGGTGTTCCGGTCAAAGTCCAGGTGGGCGCCCTCCGGGGTATAGACGATAAAGCGCTCCAGATAGACCGCAAAGAGGATCATACCCAGAAGCAGAATCGCCGCCACAGCCAGGAAGATCTTCATGCCCTTTCGCATCCGGGTCTTGGTCCGGTAGGATATGGAGCGCAAGGTCACTCCCCCTTTTCCGCGGTAAAGCAGCACCAGTCGTTCATGGTCTGCAAAGACGCGATCCGCAGTCCCGCCGCCTCAATGGCAGCCCGGACCTCCTCATAGCGGCTCTCCAGGACGCCGGAGCAGATTACCTTGGTCTTTTCCGTCATAAACCGGGGCAGCACCGCCGCCATGGGAATAATCACGTCCGCAAAGATGTTCATGCAAACCACGTCGTAGGTCCGGGCAAAGAGCTCTGCCAGGGCCCCCTGGCCGGTGATGACGTTGCCGGTGACCGCCGTAAAACGGTCCGCTCCAAGGCCGTTGATGGCCGCGTTCTCCCGGGCGATGTCCTCCGCCTTGGGGTCCACGTCCACACCGGTGGCGTGGGCCGCTCCCAAGCGCAGGGCCGTGATGGAGAGGATGCCGCTGCCGCTGCCCAGGTCCAGGACCTCTTCCCCGCCCCGGATCAGCTCCTCAAGGCGAAGCATGCACATCTGGGTAGAGGCATGGGCCCCGGTGCCGAAGATCATGCCGGGATCCAGAAAGACCGGGATGCGGTTCTCGGCGGGATCAGGCTCCATCCACTTGGGCACCACCAGCAACCGCTGCCCGATGGGGATGGGCTGGTAGTACTGCTTCCAGTTGTTTTCCCAGTCCTCATCCCGGACGTTGGCCAGGCTCAGGTTCAAAGTCCCCAGGCCGGCGTCGGGGTAGGCGGCCAGCAGACCGGTCAACAGCTCCCGCAGCCGGGCGATCTCCTCCGGCGCATCGGGGCCGTCGGCCAAATAGAGTCGAATCCGGGAAACCCCGTCCAGACTCTTTTCCAGGTCCTCGTCCACGATGTCCCAGTAATCCCGGTTTGTCTCCAAAAACGTGTGAAATTCCGCTTCATCGTCTATAATGAAGCTGTCAAATCCATTCAATGTCAGCGCGGCCTCCAGCAGGCCGATGCCCCGGGAGGCAGAGTCAACGGTGAGTTCCAACCATTCCATATAAAAATCCTCATTTCAGGAAAATAGTTTTTGGGAAAGAGCCCCTATAGTTTACAGGATTTTGCGCCGCTTGACAAGAGGATTTCGAAAAATCTGCGAAAAATTTGTGTTTTTTTCATGTATTTTTACTTGGAATTTCGAAAAAAGTGTGCTATAATAACATGGTGGGTTTTTTGCTATGCGGGACGAAAGGAGTGCGTCATGTACAGCGTCAACGAGAGGATACATTACGGCGGCAGCGGTGTTTGCGTGATTCAGGAAATCGCCACCATGCGTTTTGGCCGCACCCGGGAACGGTATTATGTCCTCAAACCCGTCTATCAAAACGCCTCCGTGATCTACGTTCCCGTGGATAACGCGCAGCTGGTGGCCAAAATGCGTCCGGTCCTCTCACGCGACGAGGTAGAGGCCCTGATCAAAAGCGTGCCGGAAATCCCCACCGTCTGGGAGGAAGACCCCCAGGCCAGGAAAGCCGCCTTTGACAGTCTGCTGCGGAGCAACGAGTGCAGAAGTCTGATCGTCCTGATCAAGACCCTCAACGCCCACAAGGAACGCCGCCAGGCCGACGGCAAAAGCCTCCACGTCTCCGACGAGACCTTCCTCCGGGAAGCCCAGCGCCTGCTCTACGACGAGTTCGCCGGCGCCCTGGATATCCAGCCCGCCCAGGTCCACGCATATATCATGGACCGGATCGGCCAGACCGCCTGACCGCCTCGGGGAAAGAAGCGGCCCGGGCAGGCCGTTGGGTCCGAGCAAATTGAGAAATCACCAGCCGGGGCAAATTTGCACTTGCAATTCTGCCCCGGCTGTATTATAATACCTCTGCAATCTGCCGGTATGATGGAATTGGTAGACGTAGCGGACTCAAAATCCGCCGCTGGCGACAGCGTGCCGGTTCGACTCCGGCTACCGGCACCACGTCGGAGATCCCTCCGCACGGCTCAGAAAACCCGATCGCTTGATGCGGTCGGGTTTTCTTCGGCTGTGCCCTTCTGCTCCTCCTTTTCCCGCTGCGCGGCATCTTTTTGGCGCACCTCTTCCCAAAACGCACCGAGCACGCCCTCTTGCCTGTATGGCAAGAGGGCGTTTTTGCCGCGCGGGAATTCAGAAGCGTCATCCCCGGATAAAATGATAGATAAGAGAGGCAATCCAGGCGGGAGGCTCCCGGTCGTCCTTGTTGATCCATCGGTGGACCATCTCGTAGGCGCCGTGAAGGATGAAGCAGTAGTAATACTCGTATTCATCCTCGGTCATATCCGCCTTCAGCTCCTCGCTCAGGCGGCGGATCTGCTCCAGGGAAAACAGCTTTTCCGGAAACTGCGGATCCACGTTGGAGTTCAGAAGCAGGCGGATAAACTCAATGTCCTTTTCCAGGTATTCCATAACCTGCTGAATGACACTCGCACTGGAATTCTCCTGAGAGGTCAGGGTCGTTTCTACGCTGCCGAGAAGATCCTGCTCCATCTCGGAAAGCAGATCAAACTGGCTGCCGTAGTACTTATAGAAGGTAGAGCGGTTGATTCCGGCCCGCTGGCACAGCTCCCGAATGGAGATCTCATAGATGCTATGGCTTTGCAGCATTTCCGTCAGGCCGTTTTTCAGCAGCTTTTTCGTGAGAGCGATTCTCTGATTCATAAGCCCTACTCCTGAACTTTTTATTACGAAAACAACATTTCTTCCTGCTGTGTCGGCTTCACAGCCAAATGGAAATTAACTGTTGGTTGTGAAAACAACACATGTTTATTATACTATTTTCAGAGCAGCCTGTCAATAATCCGAAAAGACACGCAGCAAGGAGGAATGGAGTTATGCTGAAAAAAACATCTTCCTTTATTGTAAATCATAGAATCGCGGTCCTGGTCCTGATGCTGGTTCTCACTGTCGCGGGAGCCGTCGGGTCCCGCTTTGTCACTATCAACGAGGATCTGACAAAGTACCTGCCGGACGATTCCAGGATGAAGATCGGAATGGACCTCATGGACGAAGCGTTCCCGGATCTTGAAACGTCAAATACCATTCGGGTGATGGTGGACGACCTGACAGGCCCGGAGAAGGCGGAGGTCCTGGAGAAAATGGCCTCGATTCCCGGGGTGGAAAGCGTGGATCACGACCCGCTCAGCGAGGAATACAATCGGGACAATCACACCCTGTATGTAATCCACATGTCCTGCGGCTACGACAGCCCGGAGGCGCAGACAATTGCGGCAGAGTTGGAAGCCCGCTTTTCGGGCCGTTCTATTGTATGGCAAGACGACGACCCCAGTGCGCCGATTATCCCGCTGCGGGTCTACGCAGTCGTTGCGGTTCTCCTGCTGGCGGTTCTGTTTACCATGTGCGGATCCTGGGTGGAGCCCTTTCTGTTTCTTGCGAGTATCGGCTGCGCGGTGCTGATCAATACCGGAACCAACCTGCTTCTGGGCAGTGTATCCAGCGTCACAAACTCCATGGCCGCAATCCTGCAAATGGGTCTTTCCATGGACTACTCCGTCATTCTGATGAACCGTTACCGGCAGGAGCGGCAGGCGGAGCCGGACAAATTCCGGGCCATGAAAAAAGCTTGGTCCAACGCCTTTTCCTCGGTGGCTTCCAGCTCCCTCACCACGGTGGCTGGATTGCTGATGCTGGTGTTCATGAGCTTCAAGATCGGCGCTGACGTAGGCCTCGTGCTGGCCAAGGGCGTGTTTATCAGCATGGTCTGCGTGCTGACCATCCTGCCGGCATTGATTCTGCTGTGTGATCGGCTGCTGACCAAGACGGCAAAAAAGGCCCTGCATGTCCCTATGGATTGGGCGGCGCGGTTCAGCCACAAAATGCGCTATGGGCTGTCCGTTCTTTTCCTCGTGCTTTTTGTGGGTTTCTATTTTTTGCAGACTCAGACCGGAATCGCCTATACCCTGGTGAAGGACGACGCCGTAGCCGATGTGTTTCCCAAGCGCAACACGGTCGTCCTGGTCTATGAAAACCAAGATGAACCATGCCTGACAGAACTGAGCAGCAGGCTGGAGCAGGACAAAAACGTCAGCTCTGTGATGGGCTACGGCACAACGCTGGGCAAGCCCTGCACCGCCGAAGAGCTGGCTGCTATGCTTGGGGAAATGGGCGGAGGCGTCGAAGTGAGTCCGGACCTCATCAATCTGCTCATCTATCAAAGCCACGCCGGGAACGCTGCCGGGACGATGACCGCAGGTGAATTTCTCTCCTTCCTTTCCGAGCGCATGGAACACGACGAGAGCTTTTCCGCCTTCCTGGACGACGAAATGCGCAGTCAGGCCGGTCTGCTGGGCCGGTTTGCAAACCCGGAAGCCCTGCAAAAGCAATTGACCGCGGAGGAGCTGGCGGGGGTATTGGCCGGAATTGCGCCCGAGGGGATGGACGAATCCGCAGTAAAAACCGTCTTTATGCTGCACGGCGCCCAGGGCGGCGGTGACACCATGTCCCTGTCGGAATTTGTCGATTTCATTCTCTCCGATCCCCTGATGAGCGGCTTCCTGGGCAGCGCTCCGCCCGAGCAAACGCAGATACTGTCCGGCATAAAGGCGCTCATGGACGCGGTGATCGGCAATCAGCCGTACTCTGGTGAAGAAATGCTGAAGATTATCGGCGGATTGACGGATCGTCTTGACAAAACGTCGATAGAAATGTTATATTTATACAAGGAGTGCATGGATCATTCACAGCCTCCCCAAACTGCTTCGCCGGAGGAGCTGTTCCGCCTTTTGACCGGAAACGTTCTGACCGATCCGCGTTTTTCCGCTCTGATCGACGCCGATCTGCGGGCAAAGCTGTCGGAAGGGCAGGCCGCGCTGGCAAGCGGAAAGGCCCAACTCGTTTCCGACCGGTACGCCAGGATGATCGTCACAACCACCTATCCGGAGGAAAGCGATGAGACCACCGCTTTTTTGGCGGACATCGACAAGTATCTTTCCGACAATTCGGGAGGAGAGGTCTACCTCATCGGCAACTCCGTCATGGCCTATGAGATGCAGAAAAGCTTCGACCGGGAGCTGCTGTCCATTACGCTGCTGACCGCGCTGGCGATTTTTCTGATTGTGGCCCTCACCTTCCGGTCTCTGGCTGTGCCGGTCATTCTGGTGCTGATGGTGCAGTGCGGCGTTTATATCACCGTTACCGTAACGGGAATTATGAGCGGCAGTATGTACTACCTGGCTCTGTTGATTGTAGAGTGCATTCTGATGGGCGCCACCATCGACTACGGCATTCTCTATACAAACTACTACCGCGAGCATCGCAAAACGGCGGGCGTTCTGGAATCTCTGAAACGGGCCTATGCCGGCTCGATGCACACCATCCTGACCTCCGGCTGCGTTCTGGTCCTGATTACGGCAGCCGTGGGCAGGCTCTTTGAGGACGCAACGGTCACCGCCATTGTACGGACGATTTCCATCGGGTCCTTCAGCGTCATACTGCTGATTTTATTCGTCCTGCCCGGCGTTTTGGCCGCGTGCGACAGACTGGTAACAAAAAAGAATGACAGGAGCGGCGACGCATCCTGATTTGCGGATGAATCCCGGCAGAAAGGAGGCGCGGAAAACATGGACGGCAATTATTTCCTCTTTTACGCGGAGGCAAATATCTTCTGCATTCTGATTTTCGGAATTCTGCTGCTGAATGACCATTTCAGCGTGAACAAGCAGGAAAAGCAGATCGTGTTTGACCGCGCTCTGGTTGCCCATGTCCTGTATTTTGTCACAGATATTTTCTGGGCAGGCACCCTCGCCGGCGCCCTGCCCCGAACCCGCTTCGCAGTGGCGATCCTGAACTTCGGAAATTATTTTCTCCTGTCTGCCATTGCCTTTGAATGGGCTTTTTTTGCCGGTGTGTCGGAGCGTATGCCTTTCCTCGGCACCAAGCGCGGACGGACGCTGTTCCGGCTGCCCTATATCATAATGACCACGCTTATCCTTGTTGCCTACTTTGTCGCGCCCAGGTTCTGGATCAACGAAAAGTGCGAGCTGAACGTTTCGTATTATCCCTTGATGCTGGCCGCTCCGCTGTTCTATGTGATTTTCTCCTGCGTTTTCTCTCTGAAAAACGCAAACAAAACAGAAGACCCGGCGGAACGCAAGCTCTTCCGAACCATCGGCTTGTATCCGCTGACGGTGGTATTTTTCGGCGTTTTTCAGCTTGCGTTTCTCAACGCGCCGTTGTTCTGCTTCGGCTGCACCACCATGATGCTGTTCTTCTACATTCATTCCATGAACGACCAGATTTCCCTGGACCCGCTGACCAAGATCAACAACCGGGGCCAACTGCTTCGTTACGCCCTGCAGGAGAAATCTCATCGCCGAGAGGACACGAAAACCTTTGTTGTTATGGCGGACGCAAACAACTTCAAGAGCATCAACGACAACTACGGCCATGCCGAGGGCGACCGGGCGCTGGTCATGATCGCCAACGCCATGAAAAGCTGCTCCAAGGCCATGCGTTACTCCTCCTGCCTGAGCCGGTACGGCGGCGATGAGTTTGCCATCATCGTCCACGCCGATCAGCCCGCGGAAGTGGAGCAGCTTGTCCGGGACATCCGCCGCAATCTGTTGGATTCCAGCGCCTCCGCCCAGACGCCCTACTCCCTCACCGTTTCCGTGGGATTCGATGAATGGGACGTGGAGCAGGAGTCCTTCCACGACTGCCTGAAGCGGGCCGACGCAAAGCTCTATGAAGACAAGAAGCGCAAAAAAGAGCGGGTGCAGGTAGTTTCCTGAGCCCGCAGCCGATCAAAAGAGGGCCCTGATCTTGAGTCGATCAGGGCCCTCTTGTTCTGTTCTATTCCTCCGGAATCCGTGCGAACCGGGGCTGGATCCTTCCGTCCCGCTCCACCGTCTCGTTCCACATTTCCGCGGGCCGGACCCAGAGGCTGCCGTCGTCATAGCACTTCCGGTAGACCACCAGGGGCTCCTCCGTCTCCGAGTGGCGGGCGACGCCGATGACCTCGTATTCCCTGCCCTTGAAATGTCGATACCGGCCGGGCTGGATGGCGCGCGCCGTTGTCTCATAGGCGGCCTGGGCCCATTGAGCCCGCTCGATGGCGTAGTAGGTCAGGTCCCGCTCTACGCCCAGATAGCTTAATTCCTTTTCGTTGAAGTGGTGATAGGTCATGCCGCACTTCTCCATGACCCGCCGGGAGGCGTCGTTTCCGGTAAAGAAGGAGGCATACACCCGCTGCAGGCCCCGTTCGGCAAAGCAATACGTCAAAAAACGCCGGGTCGCCTCGGTGACGTAGCCCTTGTTCCAATGGGCGGAGCCGATCCCGTAGCCGATCTCGCAGGCCCCGTCCTTCTCGTCAAAGTACAGGATAATGCCGATCAGCCGCCCGGTCTGCTTCAGGCGAATGGCAAAGAGGCTGTCCTTGGCAAGATAACCGGAGAAATCAAAATCTTCCAGCCGCTCGCAGTAATTGCAGATAAAGGTTTCCAGCACCCGCTTGTCGTGGGAGATATTCTCAAAGTAATCCGCCTTGTCGCTCTCCCGCAGCCGGTCGATGATCAAACGTTCGGTTTCCATATGTGTGCCTCTCAGTTTTGCTGCCGCAGAGCTGCCTTCAGCAGGCCCAGGAACAGGGGATGGGGGCGGTTGGGCCGGGATTTAAACTCCGGGTGATACTGGACGCCCACGTAGAAGGGGTGGTCCGTCAGCTCCACGGCCTCGATCAGCAGATCGTCCGGGGAACGGCCGCAGAGGGTCATGCCGGCGGCCTCCAGCTTGGTGCGATACTCGTTGTTCAGCTCATAGCGGTGGCGGTGACGCTCCGTGATCCGGTCTGCCCCGTAACAGGCCCGGAGGGTGGTTTCCGGCGTGATGACGCAGGGATAGGCCCCCAGACGGAGGGTGCCGCCCTTGTCCACCTCGTCGCTCTGGCCGGGCATAAAGTCGATGACCTTGTGGGGGCAGTCCGGGTCAAACTCGCCGGAATTGGCGTCGGGGAGACCCGCCGCGTTCCGGGCAAACTCAATAACGGCAATCTGCATGCCCAGACACAGACCCAGATAGGGAATCCGGTGCGTCCGGGCGTAGTTGGCAGCGAAGATTTTTCCCTCGATACCCCGGTTGCCGAAGCCGCCCGGCACCAGGATGCCGTCCAGATCTGCCAGCTTCTCCTCCGTCACGGTTTCGGAATCAATCCATTCAATCGTAACATGGACGCCGCAGGCGTAGCCCGCGTGGCGCAGGGCCTCGGCCACGGAGAGATAGGCGTCGTGGAGCTGGACGTATTTGCCCACCAGGCCGATCTTTACGTCGCCCCGCAGATTCTTGATCCGCTCCACCAGAGCAGTCCATTCGCTGAGCTCCGGGTCGGGGACCTTGATTCCCAACTCCCGGCAGACTACGCCGGAGAACTTGGCCCGCTCCAGCATCAAAGGTGCTTCATAGAGGACGTCCAGAGTCCGGTTCTCAATCACGCAGTCGGGCTTGACGTTGCAGAAGAGGCTGATCTTGCGGAAAATGCTCTCCTCCAGGGGTTCGTCACAGCGCAGGACGATGATGTCCGGCCGGATGCCCATGCCCTGGAGCTCCTTGACGGAGTGCTGGGTGGGCTTGGACTTGTGCTCGTCGGAGCCGTGGAGATAGGGCACCAGAGTCACGTGGATAAACAGGCTGTTTTCCCGGCCCACCTCCAGGGCAATCTGGCGGACCGCCTCCAGGAAGGGCTGGGATTCGATGTCGCCGATGGTGCCGCCGATCTCGGTGATAACCACGTCAGCGTCTGTCTGGCGGCCCACCCGGTAAATGAACTCCTTGATCTCGTTGGTGATGTGGGGGATGATCTGCACCGTAGCCCCCAGATATTCTCCCCGGCGCTCCTTGTTCAGCACGTTCCAGAAGACCTTGCCGGAGGTCAGGTTGGACCAGCGGTTCAGATCCTCGTCGATGAAACGCTCATAGTGGCCCAGATCCAGATCGGTCTCGGCGCCGTCCTCAGTGACATAGACCTCCCCGTGCTGATAGGGGCTCATGGTGCCGGGATCCACGTTGATGTAGGGGTCCAGCTTCTGTGCCGCCACCTTCAGCCCCCGGGCCTTCAGCAGGCGGCCCAGAGAGGCCGCGGTAATGCCCTTGCCCAGACCGGAGACCACGCCGCCGGTGACGAAGATATATTTTGTCATGGTTTTCTCTCCTTTTCTCAACTCAACAAAACGCAACGATTCTTGAAACCGAACTTGTCTCTGCGTTCAGACTGTTTTGGCACGCTCCTTGATTGTTTTTACCGACGAAACGAGCATTCTTCGAATTTCAACGCATTGAATTTGAAAGCGTTGAAATTCCTCTTTTGATATGCTGTTTGTTTCAAACAACAGCATAAGCCAGTATTCGCTTTCATTGCACTCCTTCAAAGCAATTTCGAATTTGGAAATAAAGTCTCTCGCACCTTGGGCGTATTGCGCTTCATATATGTTCGCGCCTACGGAAGTACCGCAGCGAAGAAGCTGATTAATCAGCACCGATTCGACGCGGTTTTCTTTCAGTCTTCGACACAGGAAGACGGTGTTCTTGGCGAATTCCTTGGACTTTGTTCGTAATATGCTGTCGTTCATGAGCGGTCAACCTTCTCGTTAAGAGTTGTACGTTATAATCTCACCACTGATCACTCGCCGCTGGCGATCCGAACTGTCGCGTAAGGCGCGGCCTATGCGTCTTCTCCCATAATCCACTTATCATGGCGATCTGTGTAGATAAGCTTCAAATAGTACGTATTCGGCCTGGATATTGCGTAATCATTGCTTGCATCCATCGGATTGTATTCGCTGACACCGATTGCGGAATACAGCCCCCCGTATTCTTCCGGATAGGCGCTCAAAACGTCCGCGTTGCGCAGAATGTCACGGGCGCTGATGGGCGTTTCCCCGTAAAACTGGTATCCATAGATAAAATCAACGACGCCATAGCGGCCTTCGTAATACGCTTCGCCGACCACATGACCGTGATAGGCTTTGTTCAGATTGACCAAATGGAGGATCCTGCAGGGAATGCCCAGACATTGGAGCAAGACCGTTCCGACTCTTGCCATGTCTGCACACCAATCCGTTCCGCGTTGGAGGATTTGCTGTTCGGTGCCGCCAAAAGACATATCCTTGAAATCAACGTCATATCGCATGGCAATATCACTCGTATAATCCAACACGTTCCGTATGCTCTGCCGATCGTGCGCTGCTTTGAATTGCTGTGCAAAGGCATACAGTTCATGGCCTTCCACGTTTAGGCAAGAAGTCTTCTGATACAGTACTTGGGAAGATTCCTCGTCCAAAAGAATCATGTTCCGTATGAGCATGTGGTCAATCGAAGCGAGATCATGGAGATCATTTTTCAGCATGATTTCATAGGGCTTTCCGAATATACCGTAACCTTGTTTCATGTGCGTTACTCTTTCCGGTAAGAGTTTAGAGTTATGATTTCGCCTGCGGCGAAAGTTATGATTGCGCTCCGCGCAAGTGATGATAGGATCGCCCGAATGCGTCAGCGCTGCCGCAGGCAGCTCATAACTGCGCGAAACGCATCATCACTGATCACTCGCCCTTGGCGATCCTAACTGCCGCGCTCTGCGCGGCTCACTCCCATTCCACTGTGGCAGGCGGTTTGGAGGAAATGTCGTAGACCACCCGGGTAACGCCCGGGACCTCGTTGGTGATGCGGGAGCTGGCCCGCTCCAGAACCTCGTAGGGCAGTCTGGTCCAGGCAGCGGTCATGAAATCGTCGGTGGACACAGCCCGCAGGGCCACGGTATCGCCATAGGCCCGGCCGTCGCCGATGACGCCCACGCTCCGGGCGTCGGTAAGCACGGCAAAATACTGATCCGGCATGGGGTTGGGTTTCGCGGCGGCAATTTCCTCCCGGAAAATGGCGTCCGCCTCCCGCAGGCGGCTCAGTTTGTCCCGGGTGATTTCGCCCAGGATGCGGACCGCCAGACCGGGGCCGGGGAAGGGCTGGCGCCACACCAGCTCATGGGGCAGGCCAAGGGTCTCGCCCAGGCGGCGGACCTCGTCCTTGAACAGATCCCGCAGGGGCTCCACCAGCTCGTCAAAATCGATCACGTCCGGCAGGCCGCCCACGTTGTGGTGGCTCTTGATCACAGCGGAGTCGCCCTTGCCGCTCTCGATCACGTCGGGATAGATGGTACCCTGGGCCAGGGCGTTCACATGGCCCAGCTTCTTGGCCTCGGCCTCAAAGACCCGGATAAAGGCCTCGCCGATGATCTTCCGCTTGCGCTCCGGCTCGGTAACCCCGGCCAGGGCAGTGAGGAAGCGTTCGCTGGCATCCACGCAGATCAGCTTCTCCCCGAACAGGGGGCGGAAGGTGATTTCTACCAGCTTGGCCTCGTCCTTCCGGAGCAGACCGTGATCCACAAACACGCAGGTCAGCCGATCCCCCACCGCCCGATGCAGCAGCAGGGCCGCCACGGAGGAATCCACGCCGCCGGAAAGGGCCAGGAGCACGGTCTTGTCCTGAAGCTTTTCCCGCAGAGACTCAATGGCCCGCTCCGCATAGTTCTCCATGGACCAGTCCCCTGCGCAGCCGCAGATGTCAAAGAGGAAATTGTGCAGGATCGTGCCGCCGTATTCCGAATGGGTGACCTCCGGATGGAACTGCACGCCGTAGAGCTTCCGGCTGTCGTCGCCCATGGCGGCGCAGGGACAGTGATCCGTGGAAGCCAGGGTGGCAAAGCCCTTCGGCGCCTGGCTGATGTAGTCCCGGTGGCTCATCCAACAAATGCTCTTTCGGGGCACGCCCCGGAACAGCGCATGATCTTCCACCGTCAGCTCCGTTCTGCCGTACTCCCCTGCCTGAGCCGCGGGGCTGACCGTTCCCTCGGCCATCCAGGCCAGGAGCTGATCGCCGTAGCAGATGCCCAAAACGGGGATCCCCAGATCCAGAACCGCGGGATCATAGTGGGGGGACGCGGGGTCATAGACGCTGTTAGGGCCGCCGGTGAAGATAACGCCCTTGTAGCCGGCCGCCCGGATCTCCTCCGGGGTAATCTTCCAGCAGGGCTTGATTTCCGCGTAAACCCGCTGGTCCCGGACCCGCCGGGCGATGAGCTGGTTGTACTGTCCGCCAAAATCCAATACCAGGATCTTTTCCATGCCGTTCTCCTCTCTGCAATCGTGATCGTTTTATCGGATGATAATACTGTCCCGCTCCGCGCCGACGGAAACATAGCGGATCGGACAGCCAATGCGCTGCTCCAAATACTCCACGTAGCGGCGGGCCGCCTCCGGCAGGGATTCCCAGGTCCGGCAGCCGGAAATGTCAGTCTGCCAGCCCTCAAGATACTCCAAAACAGGCTTTGCCTCCGCCTGCTCGGTGGGGAAGGGGAATTCCTCGGTCTCCCCCTCCGGCGTCGCGTAGCGGACGCAGACGGGGATTTTCTTCATATAGCTCAAAATATCCAGCTTGGTCAGAGCCAGCTCCGTGGCGCCCTGGACCTGCGTGCCGTAGCGGGTAGCCACCAGATCCACCGGTCCCACCCGGCGGGGGCGCCCGGTCTTGGCGCCGTACTCGCCGCCGGCCTTGCGCAGCTCCTCTGCCTCTTCCCCGAACCACTCACAGGGGAAGGGGCCCTCGCCCACGCAGGTGGAGTAGGCCTTGACCACGCCCACAACCCGGTCAATCCTTGCCGAGGGCAGCCCGGAGCCGATGGGCGCGTAGGCCGCAATGGCGTTGGAGGAGGTGGTGTAGGGGTAGATGCCGTAGTCCAGATCCCGCAGCGCGCCCAACTGGGCCTCGAACAGAATCCGTTTCCCCTCGGCCTGGGCCCTGCGCAGCCAGTTGCCGGTGTCGCAGAGGAAGGGCAGGATGCGGTTGGCGTAGTCCTCCAACCAGCGGTCCAGGGACTCCATGGTCAGAGGCTCCGCGCCGTAAACGCCGGTCAAGGTCAGATTTTTCCATTCCAGCAGCTCCGCCAGATGGGCCCGGAGCTGCTCCGGACGCCGCAGCTCTCCGGCCAGGACGGTTTTCTTTTGATATTTGTCAGAATAGAAGGGGGCGATGCCCTGTTTGGTGGAGCCGTATTTCCGGTCCTTCAGACGGGCCTCCTCCAGGGCGTCCAGCTCCCGGTGCCAGGGCAGCAGCAGAGAGGCCCGGTCGCTGATTTTCAGATTCTCCGGCGTAATGCGCACGCCCTGAGAGATCACGGTTTCCATTTCCTGCCAGAGGTTTTCCGGGTCCAGGGCCACGCCGTTGCCCAGAATGTTTACAATGCCCGGGTGAAAAATGCCGGAGGGCAACAGATGCAGGGCGAATTTTCCGTATTCGTTTACCACCGTATGGCCGGCGTTGCCGCCGCCCTGATAGCGCACCACCACGTCGTAGTCCGCCGTCAGCAGGTCCACCATCCGGCCCTTGCCTTCGTCGCCCCAGTTGATTCCGACGATCGCACAGTTCATGTTCACATTACTCCTCTCAAACGTCAAACAGCCGCTCCCCTTCTCTCCGTTTCCGCCTTGGGAAACCCATAAAAAGGGGGCAATGGGGGCACTGAGACTGTGGTCTCAAAGACTCCATTGCCTTTTACCGAAACATTATACGAGAGAAAGAAATCTTTGTCAACCCCCTTTTCAACCGGGTTGATTTGTAGTATAATAGGGTGGTTATTTTGTGAAGACTACGGAAGGGGGGACGGCATTTGGTTTTTCTCCAGAACAGCCGCAGCGTCCTGCTGGCGTCCGATTCCGACCAGTTCAATCAGATGATTCTCAGTCTGCTCTCGGCCTCCGGCTGTGCGCCGATCCGGGTCGTGTCTTCCGTTGGCGCGGCAAAACGGGCCGCCCTGGAACAGGTTTTTGACCTGGTCATCGTCAACACCCCGCTGCCCGACGACTTTGGAACCGCCTTCTCCGTCGCCCAGAGCGGCAACGGGCAGACCGTGGTTTTGATGCTGGTTCGGGCTGCCCTCCACGAGGAGATCCACAGCCAGGTGATGGATCGGGGCGTCTTCACCCTGCCCAAGCCCACCACCAAGCAGGCCCTGTCCATGGCTTTGCAGTGGATGAACACCACCCGGGAGCGTCTGCGCCGGGTGGAGGCGGGGACAAAGACCGCGGAGCAGGAGCTGCAGGAGCTCCGGCTTCTGAACCGGGCCAAATGGCTGCTGATCGAGCAGCGGGGCATGAGCGAGTCGGAAGCCCACCACTTTCTGGAAAAACAGGCCATGGATCGGTGCATCAGCAAACGGAGAATCGCTGAGGAACTGCTCGGCGGTTCAGATACCCGTTCCCCGAAAGAGGATTCTTCTCCCGCCTGACGCCACATAGTGCGGGCACCGACATAGGAACGATATTCGCCTGCTTTGGCGGGCACCAACAAAAGAAGTTAAATCGACGGTACGCTGACGCGAGCCGTCGATTTTTTGGCCTTCTAAATTATTGCCACGCGCCGTTGTAGCCGATGGTAACAGCGGCAGCTTCTGCGCCTTGCTGCATGCAGAACGGAATCGGAGCGCTTTCCAGCCAGGCGGCCAGAAATCCGGCAATGTAGCTGTCGCCGGCGCCGATGGTGTCCACTACCTCACAGGGAACAATCCCCGCCTCGTGGAAGGTGCTTCCGTCAAAGGCTATGCTGCCCCGGGCGCCCCTGGTAGCAACCACAAGCTCCGGCCCCATACCCTGGAGTTGCCGCAGTCTTTCCCGCAGCGCATCGTCTTTGCTGCCTGCGTCCGAAAAGAAAAAGACTGTCGAGCCGGGCAGAGCTCGCTGCGCGGGCTGGGAAAAGGGCCGATCTGCAGCATCGAAGGCCGTAAAAACGCCACGGCGTCGAAGCTCCGGGAGAATGTCCTCCGCATGGCCCCAAAGGATCGATACAGCCAGATCGTGGCTGCAGAAAAAGTCCAGATCTGCAGCGTCCGGACGGAAATCCGCCATGACGCCCTCTTCGTAATTGCCGAACACCCGGTCTCCGGCTACAAGTCCGACGTGACTAACGGCCGTTCTTCCGGGCGCCACCCGAAGGTGGGACAAATCCACACCCTTTTCCGCCAGCGCCTGACGCAGCAGCGCTCCGTATGCGTCGTTGCCCACGGCTCCCGTATAGGAGACCTCCAGGCCCATACGGCGGAGGTACACTGCCACATTTACGGAATTGCCGCCCGGATAGGCTTGCCCTGTCGCATCATAATAATCAATGCAGTTGTCGCCAATACAGGCAATTCTCATTCCGGTCTCCTCCTGTTTTCAATAATCCAGCTTGCGGTAATACCGCCGCAGGCTCATATCATGGCCGGAAAGAGCTTCCAGGTGGGCGTCAATTCGGTTGGTGACGGCGTGCATCACCAGATGGCAGACCGCCCAGCGATAGGCCGAATCAATGCCGGGCAGCAAGTAGTCCTTTGTGTCGATGATCGTATAGTTCTTGCAAACCCGGGGCAGGAAACGGGCCACCCGCTCCCCCAGACTCCGCTGTGCATCTTCTCCCAGGAAGAGGGTTACGGCAGTATCCGCATCAATGATTTCCAGGGTTCCGTGGAAGAGCTCCGCAGCATGAATAGACTTCGTGGGCCGCCAGTGCATTTCCTCCCAGTAACACATGGCATAGGAGTAGGTAGCTCCATAGAGACTGCCGGCTCCCACAAAATAGTGCATAGGATCGTCCTTGTGGGCGGCGGCAAAGGCTGCGCCGAAGTCGTCCGCCGATTGCTCCGCCGCAGCCAGCGCCTCCGGCAGAAAGGCGTCAAAGCTTTCGTACATGGCCCCGTATTCCGGCAATTCTCCCGCCAGATACAGGAAGCGATCTGCTGTCATAAAGAATTTAAGCTGCTCGTTGGCAGGGTAGGTAAGACAATGATCCGCCAGCTTTGCCAGCGGGGCATCCGCCTTGTCTACAAAGCCCAGCACCCTTGCGCCGGCCTGTTTGGCCTTTTCTACTGCTGTAACAACCTCCGTCGTTGTGCCGGTAACGGAGGAAAACACCACAAAGCTGCCGGGGCCGATTCGCCGATCCCCGGTGGTGTTGTACTCTGCAGCATTCACCGCAAAGGTTTCCAGGGCAGTCCGCTCCTTCATGTGGCAAACTGCCTGCATGGCGCTGGCCCAGGTGCCGCCGATTCCCAGCCAGCACAAATTTTTCACGCCCTTGTTCCAAGCGGCGTCCACAATTGTCTCGATGTGTCCGCGCAGAGCCAAAGCTCCCCGGACACTGTCAATCTGCTTCCGTTCGTCAAATTTCAACATATTTTCGTCTCCAACTGTAATGAGATTGCAAGCCAATGGCAGGAAAAAACGTTTTCCCTGCCATGGTTTGCGTTAGTCAGTTCAGTTCCGTCCAGGCGTTTTGCAGCTGCTCGATGATGGGCAGATGCTGGGGGCAGGCCGCCTCGCAGGCGCCGCAGCCCACGCAGCGATCCGCCCCGGCGTCCTCCGCCGTAATCCGCTTCATCCGCCAGTCCTGGGCGGGCTCGATGCCGTAGAGGGATTTGTCATTCCACAGGGAGAAGATTCCCGGAATGCTCACGCCGTTGGGACAGGGCATGCAGTACCGGCAGCCGGTGCAGCCGATCTTGGTGCGGCTGAGATAGGCGGCCCGCACGTCCTCCATCAGCTTTCGCTCGGCCTCGTCCATGATGCCGGGCTCCACAGTGTCGAAGATGCGAAGGTTCTCCGCAATCTGTTCCGGCTCGTTGCAGCCGGAGAGCACCACCGACACCTGGGGATGATCGCAGAGCCAGCGGAAGGCCCATTCCACCGGGGAACGCTTCACCGGGAAGGCGTCGTAGAGGGCCTGGACGTTTTCCGGGGCCTTGGACAGTCTGCCGCCCAGAAGACCCTCCATGATGACCACCGGGATTCCCTTGCTGCCCGCCAGCTCCAAGCCCTTGGTACCCGCCTGGTTGTTGATGTCCATGAAGTTGTATTGAATCTGGACCATGTCCCAGTCCCAGTCGTTCAGCACGTATTCAAAGTCCTCGTAAGAGCCGTGGAAGGAGAAGCACTTAAAGCGAATCTTCCCTTCCCGCTTCATATCGTCGAAGAACTCCGGTGCGCCGATGGACTTGAAATACTCCCATTTTTCCTTGTTGATGCCGTGCATCAGGTAGAAGTCGATGTGGTCAGTTTGGAGCTTTCCCAGCTCCTCAGCCAGCAGGGCCTCCATCTCCGCCCGATTGTGCACAGCCTCCATGGGCATCTTGGTGGCGATGGTCACCCGATCCCGGTAGCCGTCCTGCAGGGCCTTGCCCAGAACGATCTCGGAGGTCTTGTCCAGGTAGATGTACGCGGTGTCGATGTAGGTGACGCCGCCGTCGATGGCCTGGCGAATCAGGGAAATCGCCTTCTGCTCATCGATGATGGTGTCGCCGGAGGCCGGCCCGTTGAAGCGCATACAGCCCAGGCCAAAGGCGGAGGCCTGAATGCCCAGCTTGCCCATAGTACGGTATTTCATGGCGTGATCCTCCTCTTAAATTCGGTAAACGTAGTTCTCTTTCCGTGGCGCGGCGGGACGGCAGGGGCCTTCGGGGTAACCCAGAATGCAGTGGCCGATGCCCTCGTAGTCCCCTTCGATTCCAAGCTCCTTCAGCAGGGCCTTGCCCTCCTCGCTGTCGAATTCCTCCTTGGCCCGGTGGATCCAGCAGCTTCCGATCCCCAGGGCGTAGGCGGCGTTCATCAAATTGCCCATCACCAGGCTGCCGTCGTACAGGTAGGTGGGCACGCTCCGGTCCGCCAGCACAATCACCAGCTCCGGCGCGCCGTAGAAGGGATCCCCGTCCCAGCCCATGATGGCGGCGTTCAACTTGGCAAGCCGGTCCCGCAGGGCCTTGTCGGTGACGGCGATCATAATGGGAGACTGCTTCCCCATTCCGGTGGCGGCAAACTTGCCCGCCTCTAAAATCTGATCCAGCACGCCCTGGGGTATCAGCTCGGGATTGTAGCTGCGGCAGCTGCGCCGCTCCAATAACATATTCATCGCATCCATTGCATTTACCTCCTTACAATATTGTTCTCCGGGAATTGACATTCCTCTTGATTCTGCGTATAATCATTCTAAACCTTAAAGTTCGCTCTAAGTCAAGCATTTTCGGGAGGGTTTTTCATGTATTCGATTCAGGAAGTAAGTCAAAAGACCGGGCTGACCGCCCACACGCTCCGGTTTTACGAAAAGGAAGGGCTTCTGGGCTCCGTGGAGCGGAGCGAAAGCGGCTTCCGCCAGTACACAGACGACGATCTGGAGGTCCTGAGCGGAATCTGCTGCCTGAAAAACACCGGAATGTCCCTGCGGGAGATTGCCCGCTTTCTGGAGCTCTCCCGGGAGGGAGATCAAACGCTCCGCCAGCGGGTGGAGCTGCTGGAGGCCCACCGGAACAAGGTCCTGGCCCAGATGGAGCAGATGCAGACCCACCTGGACAAGGTGACCCGCAAGCTCAACTACTACACCGAAAAGCTCCGGGCCTACGAGGGCCCGGAAAGGGACTGATTCACCGCTTTACTAACCGAAAAGACCTCAGGGCCGGATCCGCGTGTTTATAGCCACGCGAATCCGGCTCCTGTTTATCATTTTCTATCCTTTATTATTCAATCTGCCATCATACGGCCGCGGCTCTTTCTTCTCTGCTTTAATCCATAAGACAAGCGCTGCTGTCAGCCAAATAACCCGGTAAATATTTGTCGATACGCTTCCCGGGAATCCGTCAAATAATGCGTTCCAATCATAAACCGCGCCGATAGCGTCAATAAACGTATGATACAGCGCACAGGCAATCACACTTTTGGTCGATTTGTATATTGCAGCCAAAGCAAAGGCCCAGATAAAGATCGTGATCCCAAAGCCGATGATACTGTCTCCGTAATGGTGTGATGTTGGGTCTATAAACACGGGAAAATGCCAGACAAACCAAATTGCGGCGGTAAGAAGAACCGAAAATGGATACGGTATTCTTTTATCCAATTCCGGCTGCAGGAGCCCCCGCCAGCCTGTTTCCTCCGCAATCCCGACAAAGGGTATCATGATCAGAAACCCTACGGGAAACAGATACCAGGGCGAACCGTTGGGCGTTCCGAACAGGATTGCGTAGACGAAAGCAAGCAAACAAAAGCCGCCTGTAATCAAAATCGTCTTCAATTTGTTCTCCGTGCGGAAAATGATGCGGAACATCTGCCTGATACTGATTTTCTCTATGAATAAGGAAATAATCAGAACCGCTATAAAAGGCGTCGGCGTTGAGAATAGCAGGCCAATTGCTGCGTACAGGAAATAACCTGCCGTCATTTCCCCCGTTTTACTGTGCTCGATGGAATACGGCAGCAGCCACACATCAAGGGTAACATAGCAAAACGCTGACAGAATGAGAATCAGGAGCAGATACCACCACAATCTGCTTAAATGGGTTTTGTTCGGTTTTGATGCGACTACATTCTTCATAATAAGCTCTCCAAGTGTCGATTAATTTGTTTTGTCCTTTATTGAAATCATCCTTGTGGCATTGCAGAAACAAAATACCCGTGTTCTCACTATTTCAGCTTTACTTACCCTCTGCGATTTGAAAGGCGCACCTTGCGCAAATACATATACGCCCCAAAAGAAACCAGGCTGTCAAAGGCCGTGCCCACACCGAACAGAATCGCGATTCCGGTGAGCGTGGGCGCCCAGAGACCGGCGCGCCAGAGAAGAAATGCCGCTCCATAATAAACCGTGTTGGTAACCACCGACTCGAAGAGCATATAGTTTGTCTTTCCGAGGCCGTAAAAGGTGGCGTCAAAGATATTTTGGACCGCGTAAAGCACATAGAAGCCCAACAGGAGCAGCACCAGGTTAAAGAGCTTGTCCACGTCTGAAAACCCCAGGACGTGGGCCATGAAGGGCTTCCAGAAGGGAATGCTTGCGCACCAAAGAAGGCAGATCCAAGCCGTAATGCAGAAATAGCCCGGCGTGTTCCTCCGCACGTTTTCCTGGTCTTCTGCAGTCTCTTCCTTGATTAACTCGCCGAGTTGGAGCACCGGAAGCAGCAGCCATCCCCAGATATAATTATTGGCGACCCAGTAGGTTCCCTGTTCGCCTACCACGTTCACCATGCGAGAGATCATCACCATGTAGGTAATGTTGCGCACCAGAGATTCCAGACCTGAAATCCCGCCGATCCGGGCAAACTCCCGCATCCAGCCGAAGTCCAGTCTTTGTTTGGAAAAGGTTTTCACTCCCTCCCGATTCAGCAGCAAAAGGGAAACCGCCAGCAGCAGGGCGTTGACGAGGATATTGGAGTACCCGATCCCGTTGACGCCGAGACCCAGTGAGACCGGCAGCGAGGATACGAAGAAAGTGTCAATAATCAGGGAGAGCACCAGCCGTGCTGCGGTAAGAATGTACAGATACCTGCTTTTGTTCACGGAAACCAGCGCCACCAGGGTGAACTGCGCCAGAATTGAGAAAACGTTGGCAACGCTCTCGATCCGTATGTAGGATGCGGAAGCGGCAAGAATGCTTTCGTCGGCAGCCATTATCCGCAGCAGCGGTTCCGCAAACAGGAGAATCCCCGCCGAAAGGATGAGATACGCGCCCAGAGCAGCCAACATTCCCGTACGAACCCGGTTGGAAAAGGCGGCTTTATCGCGCTTGACCTTCCCGACGAAGAAGAACAGCGGCAGAATAATCGCCTCGCAGACGACCTCATAGAGCAGGTTTACCCATGAAAGCTGTCCCGCAATGGAAAAAGCCCACTCTCCCGGAAGCTGTCCGAGGAAAAACACCCGCACTGTGGTATAGACTGTGGGGCACAGTCCCAGCACCAGCAAAGCAAGGAAAAGCTTAAAATTGAAACGTTTCAGAGAATCTGTTGTTTTGCGGTACACTCCTGTCATGCTTCCTTTCCCTCTGCCGAATTTGAGGCGTCACAGTTTCCCTCTGTCTCAAGCCTGTCCGGCTCCACGTGGCAGGGCAGGAAGAGGACCTCCACGCCGGCCTGTTTTGCAGCCTCCAGGGCTTCGCCGAAGGCTGGGTGTGTTTCTGTGTTGGCCCGAACCTCCGTCACCCCGTCCATCTGAATCACAAAGGCCAAAATGGTGTGAAAACCGGCTTCTTTGGCCTTCATCAGCTCCCGGAGGTGCTTCACGCCCCGCTCCGTGGGGGCGTCGGGAAAATAGCCCACGCCGTCCAGCTCCAGGGTGCAGCCCTTGACCTCCATCAGGAATCTTTCGCCGCCCCGCTCCATATAGAAATCAATCCGGGAATCCCCGTAACGGTACTCGGGCGTGACCCGGTCAAAGCCCTGTCCCGCCAGCCATTCGGCGGCAACCCGGTTGGGTGCCTGGCTGTCGATGTTGATCAGCCTGCCGTTGGTCTTGCGGACCGCCACCAGGTCATACTTCGTCTTCCGGGCGGGATTGTGGGAGGCTGTCAGCCAGACCTCCACCCCCGGAAGCAGCAGCTCCTTGCAGCGGCCCGTGTTCTTCACGTGGACGGTTTCCGTCCTGTCCCCGATCCGAACGTGGGCAATAAAGCGGTTGGGACGGTTCAGAAACACCGCCCGGGTGATGTTGTCGTAGCGCATCGCAGCCTCCCTCAGCCCGTCATCCGGCGCATCAGGCCGGGGCCGTTGTCCTTGAGCCATTTTTCACAGGCCCGGTAGTTTGGGAAGACCCGCAGAACCTCCGCGTAAAAGCGTTTGGAATGGTTCGGCTCCTTCCGGTGACAGAGCTCATGGACCACCACACTGTCCAGCACCTCCGGGGGTGCCAGCATCAGCAGGCAGTTGAAATTCAAATTTCCCTGACTGCTGCAGCTCCCCCAGCGGGAACGCTGATTTCGGATGGTAACGCGCCCGTAACTGACGCCCACCAGGGGCGCGTAATGGGCCACCCGGGCTGGAATCACCCGGAGGGCTTCCGCCGCCAGCCCGCGAATTTCTTCCTCGCTCAGCAGTCCCAGATCAGTCAGATTCTGTTCCGCCGCCGCGATCCTCTTCTCCTGCTTTTCGATCCAGGCTCCGTGCAGGGCTACGACATCGGCAATTTGCCCGTCCGTAGCCCGGAGGGGCGCCCGGACGATCAGGCCCTTGGGCGTCATTTGCAGGGAAATTGTCTTCCGCCGGGACCGGACAATCTCATACTCCATGGGCTCAGTCCGCCACACTGATTTCGATATCTCCGGTGTCCGTCGTAATCTTGCACTTGCCGCCGGTGGTGGTTTCGGGAACCTCGATGTGTCCGGTATCACTCTGGGCGAAGAAAATCTTTGCGGAACGCAGAGAGCCGGTCACGTCGCCGGTATCGGTTTCAATGAACAGTTCCCCGGCGTCGCTTTGCTCAAAGCGCACGTCGCCAGTGCTGCGCTCAATTTCCATCTTCCCCGCAGCAGTCACCTGCTTCAGGGTGATGTTGCCGGTACTGCCTGTGGATCCAAGGCTTTCACAGCGAAGCTCAGACATTTCCACCCTGCCTGTGCTCACGCCCACCCGCAGGGCGCCGGCGCACTCCACAGCGCGCAGCTCGATCCGGCCCGTGGAAGCAGTGAGGTCAATCTCCCCGGCGGAGAGCTTTTCCAGGCGGATATGTCCCGTGCTGGTCTCCACCCGAATGGACTTTGAAGTGGAAGAGAAGCAGGTGATATCGCCGGTGCTGGCAGTAATATGGATGCTTTCAAATCCGATTTCACCGGGCAGAGAAACATCTCCCGAACTTTCTTCAATCGAAAGGGCCGCGTATTCATTCCGGGGCAGATACACCGTGATTTTCGGGGATTCCGTGGAGAAAGCCGCGATATTGTCATACCATTTTCTGCTATCCTCCTGCTTGATGGAAAGCGTTCCGTTGGCAACCTCAGTGCTGTGCGTTACCTTTTCCCGCTCGTAAAACACAATCTTGCAGCTCCCGTCGTCGGTAGGAACAAAGTCAATATCTTCCGTTTCGGAACGAATGGAGATATTTTGGAAGTCTTCTTCAATCTCCACGATTCGGTTTTCATACTTCGAGGTACTCAGCTTGGAAAAGTCCCAATCGTTTGCCGCCATGGTGCATACGAACAAAATCGCGCCCAGCAGCACCAGGGCTCCCGCCACAATCAGCCATACAATCCTCGACTGTTTCATCTTACGTTCTCCTTTCTGAGGAACAGGGATTTAACCCACAAGGCAAGTTTCTTGGTGAGGCACAAAATACCCTCGGTCGCGGCCATGCATCCGAAAAACAGGAAGATGGACAGTCCGGCCAGCAGGATACCCGCGCTGAGGAATGCCAGGGCTTGGGTCTTTTGGCCCCGGACAAACCGGAAAACGCTCATTCCAAAGCCGGCCAGAGAGCCGGCAATCAGGGAAATCTCAGCAGCCCACAGAGACAGGATCACCGCCCAAAGAACCACATAGACGGAAAAAACCACCGCCGCCGCCGAGACCAGAAGGGACAGCCAGATGGGCGCGCCCAGTACCAGCAGGATGATCTCCCATATCTGAAGCCGATGATTCGGCCGGACCTTTTCCCGAACCAGCCTGGCGATGGGGGTCTCCCGGAGAATCTGCGCCGCGATTTGATCCACGGGGCCGATCTCGTTGACTGCCGCCTCCTCCGTCAATCCTTCCTCTACGCGGTCATCGATCATCTCACTGTAAAAGTTCAGACGCTCCGCAATATCGTCCTGGGGAAGACCGTTCAGCCCCTCCCTCAGTCGGTTCAAAAACGCTTGCTTATCCATTTTCTTGCTCCTCCTTGGTGACAAACCGGTAAATCGACACGATTTCTCTCCAGTCGTCCTTAAATTCTTCAATACGACGCAGGCCCTTTTCTGTGATGTGATAGTATTTTCGGAGTCTGCCGTCGTGCTCCGCGCTTCGGACTGTCAGCATTTCCCCCAGCTCCAATCGCTTCAGAATCGTGTACAGGGTCGATTCGGACAGCTCCAGGTAGGGCTTCATATCCTTGATGATCCGATAGCCGTAGGAATCTTCATTTTTGATGGCGGCCAGGACGCATACGTCCAGCAAACCGCGCTTTAATTGGACGTCCATATCATACCTCCCTTCGCGGGATACATCGTATCACGAAGTATTCTGTCTGTCAACAACTTTTTTGTATTTTTGCAAAAAAATTGTTCACAGCAGGAAACCCGCCGCTTATGCGGCGGGTTTCCTGCTGTGATCGCAGATTTTCACGGATTACAGGGCCGCAATCGCAGCCTTCTCCAGGGGGAGCGCCTTTTGGTAGCGGGCCAGGAAGCGGTTGAAGCCCTCCACGTCTTTTTCCTCCGCCATGATGGTAACGGCCTTCGAACCGGCAAAGACCTTGTGATCCAGGTAGTCGGAGAGGCTTTCGCCCTCGTCCTTCCACAGCATATAGGCGGCCAGCAGGGCCATGCCGTAGGGGCCGCCCTCCCCTGCCGTCTCCATGACGGAGACAGGCGCGCCCACGGCGGCGGAGAGCATCCGCTGTCCCACCTCCGGGGTCTTGAAGAAGCCGCCGTGGCCGTAGAGCCTGTCGATCTCCACGCCCTCGCTCCGGGTCAGAATGTCCATACCGATTTTCAGCGTGGCCAGGGCCGAGAGCAGATGGGTGCGCATAAAGTTGCCCAGGGTGAAGCGGGCGTTCTGCGTCCGGGCGAAGACGGGCCTGCCCTCGTCCAGATCGGTGACGCCCTCGCCGGAGAAATAGTTGTAGGACAGCAGACCGCCGCAGTCCGGCTCGCCCTCCAGGGCCTTTTGGAAGAGCCTGGTGAAAAGCTCCCCCTTGGAGGTCTCCACGCGCAGCGTTTCGCAAAGCTCAGAGAACAGATTGACCCAGGCGTTGATGTCGGAAGTGCAGTTGTTGCAGTGGACCATTGCCACGGACAGGCCGTCCGGCGTCGTGACCATATCGATCTCCCGGTGAACACCGAGGGCCTTGTCCGTGACAATCATGGCAAAATCAGAGGTGCCGGCGGACACGTTGCCCGTCCGGACACGGACGGAGTTTGTGGCCGTCATGCCGGTGCCCGCGTCGCCCTCGCAGGGGGCAACGGGGATGCCGGGCAGCAGGACCCCGCTGGGGTCCAGGAAACGGGCGCCGGATTCCGTCAGGCTTCCGGCCTGAACACCGGCGGGCAGGACCTTGGGCAGGACGGCCCGGAGATCCACCCCCGTAAGGGTCCGGAATGTCTCCGCCATGCCGGCGTCATAGTCCAGGGTCTTGCCGTCAATGGGGAACATGCCGGAGGCCTCGCCCACGCCCATGCACTTCTCCCCGGTGAGTTGCCAGTGGATATAGCCCGCCAGGGTGGTGAGGAAGTCGACGTCCTTTACGTGCTCTTCCCCGTTCAGGATGGCCTGATAGAGGTGGGCAATGCTCCAGCGCTGGGGGATGTTGAAGCCGAAGAGCTCCGTCAGCTTTTCGGCAGCCGGGCCGGTAATGGTGTTGCGCCAGGTGCGGAAGGGGACCAACTGTCTGCCCGCTTTGTCAAAGGGCAGATAGCCGTGCATCATGGCCGAGACGCCGATGGCGCCCACGGTGGTGAGCCGGACGCCGAATTTGGCCGCCACGTCCGCCATCAGCCCGGCGAAGCAGGCCTGCAGCCCCCGGTGGACCGCTTCCATGGAATAGGTCCAAATGCCGTCCACCAGCTGGTTCTCCCACTCAAAATCACCGGAGGCCAAGGGAATATGCCGCCGGTCGATCAGCACCGCCTTGATCCGGGTGCTGCCCAGCTCAATTCCGATTGTACATTGTTTCAGATCCATCATTTTAATTTCCAAATCAGGTCCTTGACCAGCAGCTCGTCCTCCAGCTTCTCGGGGGAGGTTTCCTTGGTGATGTGGACGAATTCAATGCCCAGCATTCTGGCCCAATCCCGCAGCATTTCCGGGCTGACGTCGTAGCTCAGCACCGTATGGTGGGCGCCGCCGGCGGTGATCCAGCACTCCACGCCGGTGGTCAGGTCCGGCATGGCCCGCCACATGACCCGGGCCACGGGCAGATTGGGCATGGGAAGGATGGGCTTGACCGCCTCGATGTCCTGGACGATCAGCCGAAGCCGTCCGCCCATATCGATCAGAGTCGTCACCAGGGCGGGACCTGCCTTGCCCTCGAAGACCAGGCGGGCGGGATCCTTTTCGTTCATGCCGATGCCCAGGTGGTGGGTCTCGATCCGGGGCTTGTCTGCCGCCAGGGAGGGACAGACCTCCAGCATGTGGGCGCCCAGGGAATACTCCTGACCCTCCGCCAGGTGATAGGTATAGTCCTCCATAAAGGCGGAGGCGCCGTTGCCGTTCTCGCCCATGGCCTTGAGGATGGCAGTCAGAGCGCTGACCTTCCAGTCGCCCTCGCCGCCGTAGCCGTAGCCCAGGGCCATCAGGTGCTGGCTGGCCAGGCCGGGAAGCTGCTCCATGCCGTAGAGATCCTGGAAGGTGTTGGAGAAGCCTCTGCAGCCCTCCCGATCCATCATCCGGCGAATGGCGATCTCTTCCCTGGCCTGATAGCGGATGGCGGCCATGTTGTCTGTAGCAACGTCGTAGGCTGCCTTGTATTCCGCCACCAGGGCGTCGATCTCCGCCTCGGTGACAGCGTTCATCTCCTTCACAAGATCGCCCACGGCCCAGGTATTCACCTGCCAGCCCAGCTTGATCTGGGCCTCCACCTTGTCGCCCTCGGTGACGGCGACTTCCCGCATATTGTCGCCGAAACGCATGATCTTCATATCTTTGGATACGGCCACACCCACGGCAGCCTTCATCCAATCGGAAATCCGCTTATGGACCTTCGGGTCCTTCCAGTAACCGGCCACGATCTTCCGGGGCTTCCGGAGTCTGGCGCCGATGAACCCGTGCTCCCGGTCGCCGTGGGCGGCCTGGTTCAGGTTCATAAAGTCCATGTCGATCTCTTCGTTGGGAATCTCTTTGTTATACTGGGTGGCGAAATGGCACCAGGGCTTTTGCAGGTCCCGCAGGCCGTCGATCCACATCTTGCTGGGAGAAAAGGTGTGGCACCAGGTGATAATGCCCGCGCACTCCCCCCGATAGTTGGCTTCCCGGACCACGTCGGTGATTTCCTTGTTGGCCTTGGCAGTGACCTTGTAGATCAGAGGGTAGGGCAGAACCTGGGAAAGTTCCTCTGCCATCTCCTTCGCCCGGGTCTCTACGGTCTCCAAAACCTGCGGACCGTACAGAAACTGACTGCCCACTACGAACCAAAATTCATATTTCATGTTTCCTTTTTGCCCCTTTCCTTGGTTGTATCCTTCGCTCTGTTTCTTCGCATCAGGACCACGCTCTGCAGCAGAATAAACAGGCACAGCATGGCGCCGGTGGTAATGCTCTGCCACCAGGGATCCCGAAGGCCGGATGTCGTCACAATGGATTTAATGGTGCTGAGGGTCAGCACGCCGAAGAAGGTGCCGACCACGCTGCCCACGCCGCCGGTGAGCAGGGTTCCTCCGATGATGGAGGAAGCGATGGCGTTCATCTCCGCCGCCGTGGCGTTGGTGGCGTTGCCCGCGCCGGTGTGCATCATAAACACGAAGCCCGCAATACCGCTGAGCAACCCGCAGAGCAGATGGGCCATAAAACGGGTTCTGCGCACGTTCACACCCAGCATCAGCGCGCTCTGCTGGTTGCCGCCCACCGCATAGAAGCAGCGGCCCAGCTTCCGCCTGCGCAGCAGGAAGAAGACCAGAATCACGATCACCAGGGCGATGACCACGCCGATCTCCACCCGCGCGGGAATCCGGACGCCCCGATTATTCGCGGAGCCCAGCCATGGAATCTCGATGCGCGTCTGCAAAATATCCATCAGATTCTGCGGCGCTTTCTGCGGATCCACGCTCACAATGGTAATCATGCCCCGGGCAAAGAACATGCCGGCCAGGGTGATGATGAAGGGCTGAATCTGTAGGTGCGCGATCAGGAAGCCCTGGACCGCGCCGAAGGCCAGGCCAATCAGCAGCGACGCCAGCAGGGCGAACACGATCCGCCACTCCTCGGTCAGGCCCAGCGTGCTGATGAGCCCGTTGAACAGGCTGATGTTGCCGTTGAGGATCATCACGCCCACCATGGCCACCAGGGCCGTCACGCCGCCCACAGAGATGTCGATACTGCCGGTGATCATAACCATTGTCAGGCCGCAGGAGATAATAATCAGATAAGCGTTGTCATTGAGCAGGTCAAACAGCATCTGGGGCTTCAGATAGCCGCCGCCCAGAATCACCATAGCCAGCACATACATGACCGCAAAGATGCCGATGGTAATAAACAGGAGGAGCTGGGAATCCGTCAGCGGTTCCCTGTGTCGAAGCGTCCCGTTTCCCGAAATTGATTTCATGGATCAGGCCACCTCCTTTTCCCCGGCGGGATGGTTCCTCTTAAGCTTTTTCCAGAACCGGCTCATGCTGTTCTTCACCACGGGAGAGCCCATCACCACCAGGATGATGATGACCACGGCCTTGTAGGCCTTCACGTCCGTGGAGGGAACCTTCATGGCATAGAGTGTGATGGTCAGCATCTGAATCGCGTAGGCGCCCAGGACGGAGCCAAGCATCTTGAACTTGCCGCCGCCCAGGTTGTTGCCGCCGATTGCCACGGCCAGAATGGCGTCCATCTCAATGTTAATGAGCAGGGTTTCATGGTTTATCAAGCCCAATCGGCTCACGCCAATGGTGCCCGCCACCGCACAGCAGACGCCCAGGATGATGAAGGCGAGCAGCTTGATGCCCACGGTGTTGACGCCGTTGAGCCGAGCCGCGCCCTGATTGATGCCCACGGTCTGAACGTAGAGGCTCAGCGTCGTAAAGCGGAAAACCAGCCCGAACAGGATTCCCATGACAATCACAATCAGGATCGGAGTGGGAATGGGAATGCCGGGGATGAAGCTGCCGATGGCGTTAATGATGGGACTTTCCACGGTGGGTGTCGCGCCGCCGTTGATCCAGTAGGCAATGCTGCGTCCGCAGGTAAAAAGAATCAGCGTGGCGATCATGGGCTGGATCCGGAAGAAGGCAACCAACGACCCATTGAACGCGCCGAAGAGCATGGCTGCCACACAGCAGGCCAGAAAGGCCAGCAGCACGGTGGGGCCCGTCACAGCGCCGCCCTTGAGAATCTTAACGAACACGCTGCCCGCGATGGCAGCCAAGGCGCCCACGGAAATATCCTGTCCGCCGGCTGCCGCCGTCACCAGGGTCATGCCCATGGCGAGGATCACCAGCTCCGAAGCGCCGTTGAGGATGGAGACCAGGTTGCCCTGCAGAACAGGGTCGCCCCGGTTATTGGCGGAAATGCCGATGGAGAAAAAGCTGGGGTCCCGAATCAGATTGAAGATCACCAGCAGCAGAATCGCGATCAGCGGGATTAAAAGCTGAGCGTTTTTGGCAAAGAATTTCGACGTCTTTGCTTTTTTCATCTCATTCTCCTCCTCCCGCGATGGTGCGCATCACGCGCTCCTGACTTAATTCGTCCCCCTTCAGCTCGCCCACGATGTTGCGGTCCCGCATGACGATCAGTCGGGAACAGGTCCGCAGCATCTCCTCGATCTCGGAAGAGATAAAGGTGATGCTCTTGCCGTCCTCCGCCAGCTGCAGAACCAGCTTCTGGATCTCGGTCTTGGTTCCCACGTCGATGCCGCGGGTGGGCTCGTCCAGAATCAGGTACTGGGGATGGGTCAGCAGCCAGCGGGCCAGGATGACCTTCTGCTGGTTGCCGCCGGAGAGGGAGCCCACGGGGGTATCCGAGGACGCCGTCTTGATGGCAAGGGCCTTGATGTACTCGTCGGCAAAGGCCTCCGCCTTTGCCCGGGAGATGGGATGCCCCATTCCCTGGATTACCTGCAGGGCCAGGATGATGTTCTCCCGCACGGACAGGTCGGCAATGATGCCGTCCCGTTTGCGGTCCTCCGGCAAATAGCCGATTCCCTGCTTCATGGCGTCCAGAGGCTTTGAAATCTTAACCTGCTTTCCGTTCACCTTGACGGTGCCGCCGGTGACCGGATCTGCGCCGAAGATGGCGCGGACGCTCTCGCTGCGGCCGGAACCCAGCAGGCCGGTAAAGCCGTTTACCTCGCCTGCGGCAATGTGGAAGTCAAAGGGACGGCTCTCGGTGCTGGCCAGGCCCCTTGCCTCATAAAAGTCCTCGCCGTCCAATACGGTTTCCTTCTTTTTCATGGAGGACAGGTCTTCCAGATCCTTGCCGATCATCTTTTCCACCAGCTTCACCTGGGGCAGCTCCCGGACCTCGTACTCACCCACCAGCTGGCCGTTCCGCAGGACGGTGATCTGGTCGCTGACGGCGTAAACCTGCTCCAGGAAGTGGGTCACAAAAATGATGCCCACGCCGCTTTCCTTCAGCTGGCGCATCAGGGTAAAGAGCATCTCCACTTCCTTGTCGTCCAGAGAAGAGGTGGGCTCGTCCAAAATCAGCACCTTGCAGTCGGTGTCCACCGCCCGGGCGATGGCAACCATCTGCTGCACAGCCAGGGAGCAGTTGCCCAGCTGCTGCTTGGGTCTGGCCGGAATGCCCAGCTTTTGCAGCAGCTCGCCGGAACGCTTTTCCATCTGCTTCCAGTCTACCCGGCTCTTCCGGCTGCGTCCGATGAACATATTCTCCGCCACGGTGAGATTCGGGCAGAGGGTGATCTCCTGATAGACGGTGCTGATACCGTAGCCCTGCGCCTCCTGGGGAGACCGTATGACAATGGCGTCCTCCACCCCGTCGATCCGGATCTCTCCGCCGTCCATGGGGTAAACGCCGGTCAAAACCTTAATCAGCGTGGATTTCCCGGCACCGTTTTCTCCCATCAGCGCGTGGATCGTTCCTTTGCGCAGGGTAAAATCCACGTTTTCCAGGGCCTTTACCCCCGGAAAATACTTGCAGATCCCACGCATCGTCAAAACAACGTCGTCTTGCATCCGCTCAACTCCTGTCCTTGTTTCCGGATTCTCCGAAAGATCCGGGAATTTCGGTTAAAAGAGCGCGATGTGGATCGCGGATCAAACCACTATCCCACACCGCGCTCTGCTTTGTCCTCGTGTATGCTTGTTGCGCTTGTTCGATTACTCGCCCAGGCCGTAGGTGTCGATGTCCGCCTGGGTCAGGGTGGCGGCGTCGAAGCCCTTCTCCACGGAGATGATCTGCTTGGCGTCGTTCAGGCCCTCGATCTTCTTGCCGGCCTCCAGGTTCTTGATCATGTCACTGATGACCTGCGCCTGGAAGGGGGAGCACTGACCGTCGTAGTTCCAGTTGCCGGCCAGCAGCTCGCGGAGCGCCCACTTGTTGCAGTCGAAGCCCATCACGACCACGTCCTTGCCGACGCCGTGGGTAATGCCGGCCTCGTCCAACGCGGCGACAGCGCCCTTGGCCATGCCGTCGTTCTCCGCGTAGATAACATTGAACTTTTCGCCGGAGTTGATGACGGACTCCACGATCTTCTTCGCCTCAGCCTCGTCCCAGGTGGCGGTCTGTTGCACGACCTTCTTCATGGTGCCGGCGGCAAACTGCGCGTCGAGGGCTCCGGTACGGCCGATCTGCGCGTCACTGCCCATGGCGCCCTGGATGTGAATGACGTTGTACTCGGGAAGCTTCTGGTCCAGCAGCCACTTGACGGCGGTGTCGCCCTCATTGGCCATGTTGGAGACGACAGCGGCCTCAAACAGGCTCTTGTCGCAGTTGATCATACGGTCGAAGAGGAAAACCTTCACGCCGGCGTCCTTGGCGTCCTTCAGGACGGCATCCCAGCCGGTGGTCTCGGCGGCGGAAATCAGCAGGTAATCCACGCCGTCGGTGATGTACTGGCGGGCAGTGCTGAGCTGCTCATCGTTCTTGATGCTGTAATAGAACTTGGCGTCATAGCCGTTTTCCTTGGTGAACACTTTGATGAAGTCGTTGACGTTGGCTTCGCGGTAACCGGACTCGGAGGGAGGATTGTTGATGACGCCGACCTTGATCAGGCCGCCTTCCTCGGGCTTCTTCTCATCGCTGCAGGCAACCAGCGTGAAGATCATGGCTGCAACGAGAAGCAGTGCAAACAGTTTGCGCATAATCTTTCCTTCTTTCATTTTTTCTTCCGCCCGGATCACCCCGGGCTTTCTGCTAACAGAATACCACTCTGCCACAGGATTGTCAACAATATGTACGCACAAAAAATGATTTTTGTTGCCATGCACAATACAAATTTATTCATCACCACAGCCCGGCACCGTACAAATCACATTTTTGTGAAAAAACCCACCGTATTTCTTGTATTTTCAGTGTTTTTCTTCCCATTACCCGTCCGAACTTGTTCGTTGCTTTGCACAATTTCCCTCCCAATTGATACATACAACTAAAACAATTTATAAAAAATATAAAACTAATATTGACACAAATTCCAGATGTGCTTATAATAAGGAAAAGAAAAATTGTATGGATGTGAGCCAAATTATGACGCCAAAGTATCAGATTCTCGCGGAATCTCTGCGAACCGGGATCCTCTCCGGAAAATACCAAAGGATGCTTCCCACAGAGCAGGCGCTTTGCGGTCAGTTTCAGGTCAGCCGGCAAACCGTGCGGCAGGCCCTCTCTATTTTGGAAAGTGAGCGTCTGATTGAGCGCAGGCAGGGCAGCGGCTCCTTCATCCGGGAAAAACGGGACCCTGCCCCCCTCCCCCGCCGCTCCATTGCCGTTGTAACCACCTACATCAGCGACTACATTTTCCCCAGTATTCTGCGGGAGATCGAGGCGGTCTGCTCGGAGAACAACAGCGCCCCCCTGCTGTTCGCCACCCAGAACCAGTTTTCCAACGAGCGGCGGATTCTGCAGACCCTGATCGAAACTGAGGAACTGGACGGAATCCTGATCGAGGGCACCAAAACCGGCTTCCCCAATCCCAATATCTCCCTCTGCCACCGGCTGATGGAAAAGGGCATTCCCCTGGTGTTCATGCACGGTAACTATGAGCAGCTGCCCGACACCCTCTCCGTTCTGGACGACAACGTAGCCGGCGGCCGAATGCTGGTGGAGTACCTGTACCAAAAGGGCCACCGGGGGATCGGCGGAATCTTCAAATATGACGACCTCCAGGGGCGGCAGCGTTTTGCCGGGTATCTGGAGGGCCTGCAAAAGTTTGATCTCTCCCCGGAGGACAACAACGTGCTCTGGTACGGCACAGCCCAAAAGGACCATTTTCTGCGGGACGACTACACCGAGGAGCGAATGGCCGGGATGCTGTCCTCCTGCAGCGCCATTGTCTGTTACAACGACGAGATTGCCGCCCGGGTCATTGCCTATCTCACCCGAAAGGGTCTCTCTGTTCCCGGCGACATCGCCGTGGTCAGCTTTGACAACAGCCCTTACAGCGAGATGTCCACGCCCCGGATCACCTCCCTGTCCCACGAGCGGTTCAACGTAGGCCGGATCGCCGCCGAAACTCTCTTTTGCCTGCTCCGGGGCGAGCCCTGCGAATCCCGGCTGGCTCCCTGGATCCTGGTGGAGAAGGAGAGCAGCTGACCCCGGACCGCCCTCCCGCGCATTACAAATCGCCTCTTTCGGTGTGCCGAAAGAGGCGATTTGTAATTTGTCCGGGGATGCTTATCTCCCCTGGCCGTAATAGGCGTTGGGGCCGTGCTTGCGCAGATAATGCTTGTCCTGGATGCGCTGGGGCGCGGGCTTGGCAGCAGGATCCACCTGGCAGGTCAGGATTGCCATTTTGGCCACCTCTTCCAGGACTACCGCGTGGTAAACCGCCTGAGCGGCGTCCTTGCCCCAGGTAAAGGGGCCGTGGCTGTGACAAATCACCGCGGGGATCGCCATGCAGTCGATGCCCCGCTGCCGGAAGCATTCCACAATGGTACGGCCGGTGTTCAGCTCATAGCCCCCGTCCAGCTCCTCCTGGGTCAGGTGGCGGGCGCAGGGAACGGGACCGTAGAAATAGTCCGCGTGGGTGGTGCCGTAGCAGGGGATGTCCCGGCCGGCCTGGGCCCAGGCCACGGCGTAAGGGCTGTGGGTGTGGACGATGCCGCCGATTTCCGGGAAGGCGTTGTAGAGCACCATGTGGGTGAGGGTGTCGGAGGAGGGGTTCATGCCGCCCTCCACCTTGTTGCCCTGTAGATCCATAACCACCAGATCCTCGGGCCGAAGCGCGGCGTATTCCACACCGGAGGGCTTGATTACAAACAGCCCCCGCTCCCGATCGATGCCGGAGACGTTCCCCCAGGTATAGGTCACCAGATTCCGCCGGGGCAGCTCCATATTGGCCTCATAGACTTTCTGTTTCAGTTCTTCCAGCATAACGCATCCTCCTTGATTCCGCGGGCTCCCGCCGCGGCATTATTGAACGTACGAATTTCTCTTTGCTTTGACCAATTGTAAAAAACACGTTCCGCGTGTCATTCAAATGAATCATATCACTATTTTATAGAAAACCGAAAAAAAAGCAAGACTTTTTCCATCGGATTTGCTATGATAGACGCATGGGTAATTTGTAGCGGCGCGCATTGCGCGCCCGCCTATGGAGGTTTTGCCATGAATCCCTATGAAATCGAACACAACGCCATCGTGCGGCGCTTCGGCGCCGAGTGCGCCGTACTGCTCAAGCGCGACGGCAGCTTCCCCCTGGCCGCTCCCTGCAGGCTGGCCCTGTACGGCAGCGGCGCCCGGCGTACCGTCAAGGGCGGCACCGGCTCCGGCGAAGTCAATTCCCGCTGCTTTGTGACGGCGGAGCAGGGCCTGGAGGCCGCGGGCTTTTCCATTACCAGCAAGGCCTGGCTGGACCGGTATGAAGGCGTCTGGCGGAAGGCGAAAAAGGGCTTTATCCGCCGGCTGAAGCACACCGCGCTGAGACATGGGACCCTGGCCGTGTTAAGCAGCATGGGCGCGGTGATGCCGGAGCCGGAATATCAGCTTCCCCTGGACGGGGCGGGAGAAGCCGCCGTCTACGTCCTGTCCCGAATCTCCGGGGAGGGCTCGGATCGGAAGCCCATTCCCGGCGACATCCTGCTGACCGAGACGGAGCGGCGGAACATCCTCGCCCTCAACCGGAGGTTCCGGCATTTCCTGCTGGTGCTGAACGTGGGCGGGGTAGTGGATCTCTCGCCGGTGCTTGAGGTCCGAAACATCCTGCTGCTCAGTCAGCTGGGTGCAGAAACCGGCAGCATCCTGGCGGACCTGCTTCTGGGCAAAGCCACACCCTCCGGCAAGTTGGCCACAAGCTGGGCCGCCTGGGGCGACTACCCCGCCGTGGGCTGCTTCGGCAGGAAGAACGACACCCACTACAAAGAAGGGCTCTACGTAGGCTACCGCTATTTTGACAGCGTGGGCAAAGCGCCTCTTTTCCCCTTTGGCTTCGGCCTGAGCTACACCGACTTTTCCCACCGCTTTATTCAGGCCGCGGAGGCAGGCGGAACCGTCACGGTGGAAGCCGCGGTAAACAATACCGGCAGCTTCCCCGGCAAGGAGGTTCTGCAGCTCTACGTCTCCCAGCCCCGGGGCAGGCTGGACAAGCCCTTCCAGGCTCTTGCCGCTTTCGCAAAAACCGAAACCCTGCAGCCGGGCGCAGAACAGACGCTGCAGCTGTGCTTTGACCTGCGGGATCTGGCCTCCTACGACGAGGTCCAAGCCTGCTGGATCCTGGAGCCGGGAGACTATGCGCTGCGGCTGGGCAGTTCCAGCCGGGACGCCCGACCCGTCGCCCTCCTCCGCCTGGATGGAGAGGCAGTTCTGAAAAAGGTCAAAAACTGTCTGGGCAAGCCGGATTTCCCCGACTGGACGCCGCATGTAAAATCCGAAGCCATCCCCGAGGGACTTCCCGTTCTGCGGGTCTCCGCCGCCGACTTTGCGACGGAAATCGTTGACTACGTGCTGCCCCAGGAGATCGACCCGATGGCTGCGCGCCTGACCGACGAAACGCTCTGCCTCATGAACATCGGTGCCTTCAAGCTGAAGGGCCTGCAAAGCGTCGCGGGCAACGCCGCCAACACCGTGGCTGGGGCCGCGGGGGAAACCAGCGCCTGCCTCACCGACCTGGGCGTCCCCGCCCTGGTCATGGCCGACGGCCCCGCCGGCCTGCGGCTGAGCCGCCGGTATACCCGGGACGAAACGGGCGCTCACCCTCTGGAGGGCAGCATGCTGGAAAGCGTGATGGAGCTGATGCCCGCTCCGGCTGCCCTGGCGATCCGGCTTCGGGACAGAGCGAAGCAGACCACGGGCGAGATCCACGAGCAATACTGCACGGCAATTCCCATCGCCTCCGCTCTGGCCCAGAGCTGGAACCTGGATTTTGCCCGGCAATGCGGCGACATTGTGGGCGACGAGATGGAGCGCTTCGGGGTCCACCTCTGGCTGGCCCCGGCCCTGAATCTCCACCGGGACGTCCGCTGCGGCCGCAACTTTGAATATTTCTCCGAGGATCCGCTGATCTCCGGCAAATTTGCCGCAGCCCTGACCCAGGGCGTACAGCGGCACCCGGGGCGCGGCGCCACCGTCAAGCACTTTGCCGCCAACAACCAGGAGACCAACCGCTATAACTCCAACAGCCAGGCCAGCGAACGGACTCTGCGGGAGCTCTACCTCCGGGGCTTCGAAATCGCGGTCCGGGAGGGCCAACCCCACGCCCTGATGAGCTCCTACAACCTCATCAACGGCGTCCATACCTCCCAACGGCGGGATCTGATCCAGGACGTCCTCCGGGCCGAATTCGGCTTCCGGGGAATCGTGATGACTGACTGGATCGTGGCCGCGCTGAGCGGCAGGGGCAACAAATACCCCGGCCCGGAGGCGCCGAAGATCGCGGCCGCCGGAAATGATCTGATCATGCCCGGCTGCCAGGGAGATCTGAGCGCTATGCTGAAGGGCCTGCAAGCGGGAACTGTGACCCGAAGACAGCTTCAGATCAACGCAACCCGGATTTTGCGCATGGCACTGGAGCTCGCAGGCAAACGTCAAGATTCCTAAAAAGAGGAATTTGAATTTGTGCAGGCCAACAATTTTTTATTCGTTTATGTGTATATATTTGACTTTTCCCCTATTTTTTTGTATGCTTTTTATGCCCGCAGACGGGATACGCCGCCTGCCAATCCATCGGCTCTGTAGCTGGAGCAAAGCGAATCATCATATTGGAGGTAATCCCATGACTTATGAAAAGATAACCGGCGCGATCAATTTGGACGAGCTGGAAGTTCAGGCCGAAGAAGTTGCCGAAGTTTCTGCCGCTGCCGAAACTTGGAGCCTGGCTTTCTGCAGAATTTTCGTCTTCAACTGAGAAATCAAAGAGTGCAAGGAGGTATTCCCATGACTTACGAAAAAATGACCGGTGCGATCGATCTGGAAGCGCTTGAGGTTCAGGCCGAAGAGGTGACGGAGGTTTCCGCCGCCGGTGTTTGCACGTTGATTTCCGGCAACTGGCGCCTGGCCGCTTTTTACGGGTTCTGCAACGAATAAAACCAGGTCTGTCAGGTCCGCTGACAGCAGGGAGACCACAACCAACTATTGAGGAGGTAATTCCATGACTTACGAAAAGATGACCGGCGCAATCGATCTGGAAGCGCTTGAGGTCCAGGCGGAAGAGGTTACGGAAGTTTCCGCTGCGATTTTGGCCACCAGCTTCTCACAGTTTTTCCGTGAAATGTACCCGCTGCTGTGCCTCTGATTCTCCGCCAACCGTAAGAAACCAACGGAATTTGTCAGCCTCGCTGACGCGAAAGAGAAAACAACAAGATTTTCAGGAGGAACGCTCATGACTTACGAAAAGATGACCGGCGCAATCAATCTGGAAGAGCTTGAAGTTCAGGCGGAAGAGGTGACGGAGGTTTCCGCTGCCTGCCTCAGCAACACCCCCGGGTTTAAGCCCCTTTTGGGAATGGGCGGAATCTGCATCTGATAACCGCTATTATCTGAAGCTCGTCGGTCCTGCCGACGGCGTCGATGAAATTGTACCTCTGCCTTCATTCCGGGAATGAATGATCAAAAGCACCTTTCCCCAGCTACAGAGTCGATTCCTCTGCGGGCTGCGTCCGGACACAGGCGCAGCCTGCAGTGCGCTGACAAATATTTAGGGTGGTTCGAATGTTGCATCGCGAAGCGCAGACTGTCTGCGCGCAGTTAATTGAAAAGGCCGACGGTTTTTTCGGTCCGGTATTCCAGACAACTCTTTTAACGTATTTGTCCGCTGTGGAGGAGCGTTTGGCGACCTTCCGGCAGCGGAAGCCAGGGGTTGCGTGTAATACCGGGGCGATTCTTTTATCCTTGGGAAAGGCGCTTTTGAGCGCCCTTGTTCGTCTGTGCTCCCGCAGCTTTCTGGGAGAGCTGTATTACGCGAAGAAGGATCTCCGGGGGGAGACCCCGGAGGCCCGGTATCAGTTTTTCCTGCAAAACTGTCTGCTTGCGCGCAGAGAACAACTGCTGGCGCCCTCCACCGAGTTGGGCCGGCTTGTCTCCAACCGAGTCCGCTGCTCTCTGGCCGCTGTTGCGGAGCTTCTTGACCGGCTGCTGGACGATTTTGACCTGCTGAACGAATTTCTCGGCGCTCCCATCGCTTCCGTCGACGACCTGGAGGTGAGCCAGGGGGATACCCACAACGGCGGCAGAACCGTCGCCATTTTGACGGTAAACGGAAATCAAAAGCTGGTCTACAAGCCCCATTCCCTGGAAAACGATCTTATTTTTTCCGGATTGGCCCAATGGCTGAACGCCTCCGGGAAGCTGGCTTTCCCACTGCGGCATTTGCGGGTCCTCTCCCGGGACGGCTACGGCTGGCAGGAGTACATTTCCCACCGAGCCTGCCGGGATGAGACCGAGGCGGAGCGCTATATGTACCGTCTGGGCGCCCTGATCTTCCTGGCCTATCTCACCGCCTGCTGCGATCTGCACCGGGAGAACATCGTGGCCTGGGGAGATTCCCCGGTGCTTGTGGATACGGAAACCATGTTCCACAACCAGCACTGTCTGAAGGGCTATCACATGGATTCCGTGGACCCCTGGAAGCGCTTTATTCTGCGTTCCGTCTTTGCCTCCGGCCTGCTTCCGGCGGACCTTTTGCCCGGAAAGCTCTTTGAGCGCTACATCGGCAACGGAATCCTGTGGGGTCTGGACACCGGAAAGGCGCCGCCCCCGGTGCAAACCATCGTCCGGCCGGGCACGGATGAGATGAGCTTTTCCGAGGAAGTCCTTCCCCCGGAAGAGACGATTTATACCAATCTCCCCTATCTTGCCCACTGTCCCCTTCACGCCGGGGATTACGTCGATACGCTTTCCAAGGGCTTCCGGGACGCCTATGAGGCAGCCCTGGCCCGCCGGGAGGCGCTGTTGGGGCTGGCCCGCTCCGGTTTCTTTGCAAAGGGCGTATTCCGCCAGCTTTTCCGGGATACGGAGCTGTACGGAAAATACCTGATCGCAAGCTATCACCCCTCCTATCTGGGAAGCAGCGAGACCCGGATGGCAGTCTTTGGAAAGCTCAAGGGCAAGAGCGGCTTTTATTCCCCGGAGCACCGGCTCCTCGTCCAATCGGAGATCCGACAATTACTGCAGGACGACGTCCCCTATTTTTATACCACCTTCTCCTCCCGGGACCTGTTCTCATCGGAGGGCTGTGTGGCGGAGGGCTTCTATCGGTATTCGGTGGAAGAGCTGTTTTCTGCGTTTGTCGGCAGGCTGAGCGAGGCTGACTGCTTCCGGCAGCTGTTCTGCCTGCGCAGAGCGCTGACCCATCCGGATTACCGGGAAAAACGGTACTATCCCATTGACCCCGCTGTTTTTCGTGCTTCGGGGCAAGCCGCACAGATCACCGCCCTGGCCGATTGGATCGTCGATCTCCGGGAGCGATACTTCCGCATCACGCCGACGGACGATCCCTCCCCCCTGTACCTGGCCGGCGCACCGGGAAACGGGAAAGTCATGTTGCAGCCGGAGCCGCCGATTCTGTACAGCGGGATCGGTTCTACCCTGTTTTATTTCCAGTACGCCGCCGTTCTGGGCCGGGGACGGCAGGCTTATGAGGCCATGCTCCACGCTGTCACCAGTCCGGATTCTCCCCTGCAAACGCCTCTGTTTCTGAGCGGCGCAGACCGCAGCATCGGCGTTTTTACCGGCCTGGGCTCCGCTCTGTATCTCCATCTCTATCTTTACGGCGCCACAAAGGACGACCGGCACCTGGAAGCCGCGGAGCAGCTTTGCCGGCAAATGATTCCAATGGTGAAAGCGTTTCCCACGGAATGTGACGTCATTTCCGGCCACGCAGGGCTCATGATCTGCTGTCTGAACGCCTGGGGCAAGCTGCCGGGCTTTGCCGGACTGCGTACCCTGGCCGAGGTCTGCGGAGAAACGCTGTACGAAGCCTGTTCCGCCGGTCAGCTGATCGAGCAAACCGGCTTTGCCCACGGATACGCCGGCATCAGCACCGCCCTGCTGATGCTCAGCGGCGTCACCGGCAATGAGAACTACTACGCTGCGGGGCTGGACCTTATGGGGTGGGAAAGCGCAAAATACAACCCCGCGCGAAACAGCTGGGACACCACCGACGGATATCGAACCGGCATGAACGCCTGGTGCTACGGCGGGCCGGGAATCCTGATCGCCCGGGAGCTGGCTCGACCCTTCATCAAGGACGCGGACCGGGCTTTGGCAGAGCGTGACATCGCCCTGGCCCTCCGCTGCACCATAGATGCCGTACGCTCCGGCGACGAGCGCCCCCTGCTCTGCCACGGTCTGGCAGGGAATCTGTCGGCGCTGCAATGGTACGCGAAGCGCAGCGGCGACGAGAGCGCGGCCCAGGCAGCCGCCCAGGGCCTGTCCCGGCTGCTGCGGCTGCTGCGGGAAGACGGCGTCCTGATGCGGGACGCCACAAACACCCTGCAAATCTCCTTCATGGACGGATTATGCGGTCTGGGCTACTGCCTGCTGCAGCAGCTGCGGCCGGACATTCCCTCCGTTTTAGCGCTGGAAATACCGTGAGGATAGGAATCCATGAAAAAAATCAAAGTTGTCTCACAGTTTCTGAAAACTGAATGCGGTCTGTGCTGTGCCGCCATGATCTCCCAGTACTACGGACGCAGCGTCTCGCTGGAAGAGCTCCGGGACTACCAGCAGCCCGGCCGAGACGGCATTTCCGGCAAACAGTTGAGCACGCTGCTGGAATGGCTGGGCTTTGACTGCAAGATCTACCGCTGTAAACGGGAGCACCTTCCCGCCATTCCCCTGCCGGCCATCGCTTTTTGGGAGGGCTCCCATTACGTTGTAATCGAAAAAACCAAGGGCAGCCGGGTCTATATCGTTGACCCCGGAGCCGGACGGGTCATCGTTTCCTTGGAAGAATTTGACCAGCTGTTTTCCGGCCTGATCTTCTGCCCAAAGCCCTCGGAGCGCTTTGAAAAGCGGGCGCCCGGCCGCTCCCTGTGGTGGAATTATACGTTTTTGCTGGCAAAAAACAAGCTGCTGATCGCCTCCGTGCTGCTGCTGAGCCTGCTGGCCTACGTCATTTCCACCGTCGTCCCCATGCTGGTGCAAAAAATCATAGACGCTCCAACTACCGAGATGAATCCCTTGATCCTGATCGGCGGGGCGGCGCTTTTGGGATACGCGATCGCCTATACCGTCAGCACCCTGTTCAGCGTAGTGGTCAAATCCAGAATCTATAAATCCTTCTTCTCCCTGGCCATGGAAAAACTGGGGAAATCGGACTTCCGGTATTTCCTGATGCGGCCGCTGGGCGTGATCTCTTACAATCTGGACTGCATCGATACCATCAACGACAGCTACAGCGTTCTCATGGTCAACTCCCTGATCTCCGGAGGCGCGGTGGTAATCCTGTCCATCTTTTTTGCTGTCAGCTCCCTCCGGCTCTTTTGGGTGATGGCGCTGCTGCTGCTGCTCTCCTTCATCGTCCTGCGCCTTTCCAACAATCGGGTGGTCCGCCTGAATCAGTCGGAAATCAGCAGCAGATCCCGGCTGAAGGGAAAGCAGTTTGAATTTCTCAGCTCCATCTGCGAATTAAAGGCCTACGGGCGGGAGGACACATTTTACTCCGAGTGGGAAAAATCCTTTGCGGATTCTGTGAAAAAGAACTTGCAAAAAAGCCGAAGCGAGGCCTTTTACAACTCTCTGACCGCAGTTCTTACCCTGGTACTTCCGCTGGTGATTCTTCTGGCCGCCTTCTACATGGTGAGCGCCGACCGGATCACAATGGGTACGGCGATTTCCCTGTATTCCCTGTCAACAATCGTTTCCTCCTTTGCGATGAATCTCTTTTCCTCCGTCAATTCCTTCCGCACCATGGGCAACCTGACGGATCGGGTGAAGGATATTGTCTTTCACCCCGAAGAAAAAAGCGGCGACAAAAAGCCGGAAGACATTTCCAAAATTCAGCTGGATCACGTTTCCTTCCGTTACGACAAGCACGCTCCGCTGGTCCTGAAGGACGTCTCCATGACCATTGAAAAGGGAAAGAAAATCGCAATCATCGGCGGCTCCGGCAGCGGAAAATCCTCCATCGCAAAGCTGTTGATCAAAATGTACGCGCCCGCGGAGGGGAAAATCCTGTTTGACGGGACGGATTCCGAATCCATGGATAACAAAGCGCTTCGGCATATCTTTGGTTACGTGGGGCAGGACGGAACGCTGTTGGGCCGCTCCATTCTGGATAATCTCGTCATGCTGGCCGAGGATTATACCCAGGACCAGGTGGACGAGGTCTGCAAAATCACCAGAATCTACGACGACATCATGGGGCTGCCCATGAAAGCCGCGACAATGGTGGCGGAAAAGGGCTCTGTTTTCTCCGGCGGACAAAAACAGCGGATCATTTTGGCCCGGGCATTGATGTCCAAGCCGAAGATCCTCCTGCTGGACGAGGCCACCAGCGCTCTGGACTCCATCACAGAGCATCAGATTTTTGACGAGCTGAACAAGCTGGGCCTTACCCTGGTGGTCATTGCCCACCGGCTCTCCACCGTTGCCGACGCGGATCACATCTACGTCATGAAGGACGGCCGCGTGGTGGAGGAGGGCACCCACGATGCGTTGATGCAAAAGGGCGGCGAATACTTTGCTCTGTATCAATGCGGCGCAAATGAGTAGAATAATCCATTCAGAGAGGAAGTCTTCAAATGTTGACCCTGCAGCAAGCAAGAGCGCTCCACGATTCTCAGGTAACGGAGGAGCACCTGATCCTCCACGCCAAAAACGTCATGTACGCCATGGGGGCGATGGCGGAGCACTTCGGCCAGGACCGGGAGCACTGGATGGCTGTGGGCTATCTGCACGATTACGACTATGAAAAGCACCCGGACGCCCACCTGCAATTCACCGAAAAGCCCCTGCTGGAGGCCGGTGTCCCGGAGGCGGACGTGCGTGCGATCCTGAGCCACGGCTACGGTCACTGCACCGACGTAAAGCCGGAAACCGATCTGGAAAAGAGCCTGTTCACGGTAGACGAGCTGACCGGCATCATCCAGGCCAGCGCCAGAATGCGGCCCCTTGGAATCACCGACCTGGAAACCAAGAGCTTCATGAAGAAGTTCAAGGACAAAAAGTTTGCCGCCAAGTGCGACCGGGAGCTGATCCAGCGGGGCTGCGAGATGCTGGGCATGTCCGTCAGCGAGGTGGCGGAAATCTGCATTGAAGGCATGAAGGCCCACGCGGCGGATATCGGCCTGCTGGGTTCCGGCGAATGAAATCGCTTCATTGGGTGTTCTTTGACGTCGGCTCCACGCTGGTGGACGAGGAAGCGGCTTATCGCCATCGCGCCAGAGATATGATCCGGGGCACCGCCGTTACCCTTGAACAGTATTATGAAAAACGCGTACAATTTGCGAAAGCGGGCTTCAACGGCGATCAGAGGGCGATTGAATACTTTGGGCTGACCAAGACGCCCTGGCACAGCGAGGACGAAGTTCCCTTCGCGGACTGCGCCCAAACCCTGCAAACGCTCCGTGACGCGGGCTATCAACTCGGCGTCATCGCGAACCAGGAGCCCGGCGCCAGAGAACGGCTTGACGCCTGGGGCCTCGGCCGATTCTTTTCCGTGATTGCAGTCTCCGCGGAGATGGGCGTGGCAAAGCCGGACCGGGAAATATTCCTGCGGGCGCTGGCAATGGCGGACTGCAGGCCGGAAAACGCCGTCATGGTCGGGGACCGGCTGGATAACGACGTTCGCCCCGTCAAGGCGCTGGGAATGACCTCTATCCGCATGCGAAAAGGCCTTGCGGTGTATATGCGGCCGTCCTGCGCGGCAGAGGTGCCGGACTGCACGGTGTCCTGTCTTGCCGAGATTCCTGGGGTTCTCGCTCAGCTTCACTGACGCTGGATCCCCGAACGCCCCGCGGCGGCTTACACGGACGCTCCTGCCCCGCGATGAAAAGCGGCGCGTCCCAACCGGGTTTTCCGGGTTGGGACGCGCCGCTTATAAAATGCTTATTGTCCTTTCATTCGTCTCTTGTTCTCATACATGGTGCTGTCAGCCCGGCGGAAGACGTCTTCCGCCGACTCACCTTCCGCATGCAGGGCATATCCGATGGCCGCGCTGATCCCACCGCCGGATTGGGCGATATTTCGGGTGAAGCGCCCTGCCAGCTCCTCCGCCCGGTCACAGCTTTCTCCCGCGATAATCACGACAAACTCATCGCCGCCAACTCGGTAAACCGGAGAATCCTGATAGGTGTCGGAAAGGATGCCGCAAACCATCCGAATGGCCGCGTCGCCCTTGGCATGACCTTCGGTGTCGTTGATCGTCTTCAGATCGTTCAGGTCCGCCATCACGATGCCATACCTGCCGTCTCCCTGCGCAAGCTCCTCCTTCTTCTGCTCATAGGCCAGCTTGCTTCCCGCTCCGGTGAGGGCGTCCCGGTGGGCCAACTCGCTCATTTCGTCCGCCTTGTCCCTTGTCTGAGACAGCTCCCGGGAGGTGGCCACCAGATTGTCGATGTAGGTGGTAATATCGTGGAGCATCTGCCGCACCGACAGATACAGCGACTCGATCTCGTCCTGCGTCCGAATGGACATGGAGTCAAATTCGCTTGCGCTCTCCCGCCCGGCCCGGTAGTTTGACGCGGCGTGACTCAACATATTGATCGGGCGAATAATGGAGCGGTTGACCGCCAAGATGGCCAGAAGACTGATTACGATTGTAATGGCGGCAAGGGTAATCGACAGTCTGCGCATAAACCCGGTCTGCTGCGAGCGGATCATATCCATGGAGATATCCACCATCGCGTAGCCGATCACCTTATGACTCTCGCTGTAAATCGGCGCGCCGGCTGTGACCAGCCAGCCATAGGGCTCCGTGTTGGTAATATAAGGCGGGTAGCCCCGTTCCGGGTTCGTGAAGAGCTCCTTGTTCTCCTCGTACACCGGGTCGAAGCAGCCGATGGGGCAGGCGTCCTCTTCCGCAGCGTCCACCAGGTAGATAAAGCTCTCATCCGCCACGTCCAGCACGGAAATATACAGACAATCCACGTCGTTGTTGTCCTGAACAGCGCGGAGCTGCCGCAGCAGGTCCCGATATTCCTCCGTCTGCTCCAGCTCGCTGAACTTGGCAATGTATGCCTCAAACGCTTCCGATCCCCAATCCTCGCTGCTCACCTTTTCGTCCACGGAGTCGTAGATTTCACTCATCTTTCCCACCAGGGACTTGACCTGTTCGGCATCCAGGACGACAGCCACAGTATGGGCAATCTCATCCGCTCTGTTGCTGTAAAAATCATTGACGATATTCTGAACAAATCCATTACTGACAAGGATTCCGGTTACTCCAACCGCAAGAACAATCAACACAATCAAAATAATCGTCTTTGTTCGCAGTGATTTTTTCATAGCTGTCCTCCACGTTCTTGCATCCGGTCGGGTTATTGTTTGCTTCGCTGCCCGGATTCAGCCGGCAGGCGCAAGGGTGATCCGCAATTTTAAATAATTATACACCATTATCCCGCCTTTTTCTACCCCCTGTTTTGGGGAGTGAACCCGAAATAGCCTTGCGATTCGCTCAAAACGGTTTTGATGCAGGCGGGCGGTTGTCGGCTCGATCAAACTTTTTCACAACGGCCGGATCTTTCTCACGGAGACAGCCCCATCCGCAAAACAACGAGCTGTGAAATACAGAAACAAACACACCCCGTACTTCACAGCTCGTCCATTTAGTTCAGCGGATCCGGAGGCAGTTCCCCGGGGCCGGGGAACGGAGGCTCTGTGCCGTAGAGGCCACGCCAAATTCTTGCAAAAGTATCATAGGAAAAAACACCCTGCGAAATCAGGTTTTCCGCAAGGGTCTTGTCGGAGCCCTTGCGCTTTGTTTTCAGCGTATCCCAGAACGTAATCACTGCGTCGCCGCGGGTGTAGACGGCAGCGTCTGTGTTCACTCGGATGCCCAGTGCATCCGCCTTGACGCTTGCCTCAAACCACAAAAAATCCGTCGCGCCGTTCATATCCTCATATCCCAGCGCACGCAGACAGAAGGTAGCAAACATCTGTGCGGTAGCCGGTCCGCTGCCGCGGAAGGTAGTCGCACCAGTGCCGTTTGTCAGCCCGTTGGCATAGGCGTATCCGACATAATTGGAATACCAGTCGGCCGTATCCTGGAACGGATGGGGATAGTCACCGCTTTTGACCTCGTCCTCCTTGCCCAGCATTCGGATCAGCAGCGTCACGCTTTGGGCTCTGGTCAGCTCTGCGTCCAAATCATAGGAGGGCGTCCCGTCCGGCTGATCGCCGGTTCCCAGAAACAGCCCCAGCTCATGCAGCGCATCGGCTGTCTGCTCCTGTTCCGGGGTATGTGCCGCTGCAATCGGAACAAACAGCACTGCCATCGCTGCGGCAATGATGAAAAAAAACGGGGCCTTTTTTATCATAATGCATTCTCCCCTCTATATATCAGCCAATCGGGTCAAGGGGAAGCTGGCCGATTCCGCCGGGCTCCGTTGCCTCGCTTGCCTCCGACCCGGAAGCCGCCAGAGAAGTCGGAACAGGCTCCGCCGGTTCAGAAGCAGGCGTTTCCGGCGGAGCCGGTGCGGTGCTCTCCGGCGAAGCCGACGGAGTCTGCTCCTGGGGATTGTCTGAAGCAGCATTGTGTCCCGTCAGATCGTCTGGGGGCAGCTCGATCCCCTCGTCGCTGACAATCGCTCCTGCCTCCTCCGCGAGCTTCCGGAGCTCCTCCATGTCGATGGTCTGCCCCGTGGGTTCGGTCTCCCAGGGTGCCAGGGTCTCAAGCGCCAATGCATCCGTTGCGGAAGGCGCCGCATACTCCGTGGCCAGCCCACGAGCAGCAGCGGACCCGGACTCGGCGTGCTGCTCTTTGGGGGGATCTTTACAGCTCACAAGGGAGAGCAGAAGAATCACCGCAGCACAAATGAACAAAATCCGATTCACGTTTGCTCACTCCTCCAAAATACCTTCGGAGCGGAGTTGGTTCACAACGGCCGCAACCGCTTTCCCCGCCGTTTCCACATCCACTCCCGAATACTCTGACATCAGCTTTGCCTCGATCTGCTTCGGCTCCAGTCCATCCGCCAGGGCCTTCCAGATAAAGCCGCCGGTCTCATTGAGGCGCACAATGCCGTGATAGGACTCGGCAGCCGCATCAACAGGAACCGCAATCAGGCTGTCGTCAACCTGACTCAGAATAAAAGTGTCCTTAATCTTCATGTTCCCCTCCCGCTTGCAGAGATTGTTTTTGTCTCCAGCGCTCCCAGGTATTCCGCACCTTGTCCCGCAAATTCCCAATGCGCTGTTCCCGGAACAGGAAATTGCATCGGTCCGGACAGGCATTGCATTTTTTGAGCCGGTAACACTGGGGATACAGCACGCAGTCCTCGCAGGCTTCCTCCGCCGGACGGGGCTCCAGCCATGCTGCCAGTTTTTCCGGATCCCACGCCTCGTGATAGATGCTGCCCACCTCTTCGCTGTCGCCGAAGTGCTCGCAGCGTCCGATCCGTCCGTCGGGAAGGATCGTAACGGAGCGGGGATCGTCCGCCATGCAGGAATTGAGCTTCAAGCCCTGCTCCACGGTCGCCTTCCGCCGAATGCCAAATGCCTCAAGCCGTTCGTTGACGGCCCGGCGGGTATCCAGCGCCTGTTGGTCGCTTTCAAAGGCCGCGACCTCCCCCACGTACGCCACCAGCAGCTCGCAGCGGGCCGCAAAGCCCTTTTTCCCGCCGAAACGCCGCCCCAGCTCCTCCGCCAGGGCAAGGAGATCCTCGGCATTGTGGGCGTCCATGTTGAGGTTGACGGTTGTGGCAATTCCCGCCTCCAGAAGCCGCTCCAGGTTGGACAGCACTCGTTTGTAGGCACTGCCCTCCTGATGGATATAGGCCTTGGTGCGGTTATAGACCTCCTCTGTGCCGTCCACCGTAACGAGGGCCTGCCGCAGATTCCAGAGCTTCGACGCTTTTTCGATCAATGTGGGATCGAACAGATAGGCGTTGGTAACCATCGTCGATTCATAGGCGGCGCCGCCGTCGAGAAGCGTCCGGGAGATGCGGTCGATCACCCCTGCGTTATAAAGGGGCTCGCCGCCGAACCAGCGAATCTTGATCTTCTCGCCCTTGGCATGGGCAAGCATCCAGCACGCCGCATCCCGGGCTGTCTGCTCCGTCATGGAAAGTCTGCGCTGGCCCTTTTCAAAGCAGTAGTAGCAGCGGGCGTTGCAGTCTGTGGTGGTAAAGACCACGTAATCGGTAATCGCGCCCTTGTCCTTTTGGGTCAGGCGGGTCACAGACCGCACCTGGTCACAGTGTTGTCTGTCACGGAACTCCAGTGGAACAAGGAACCAGCGTTTGACCAATTCTTCCCGCAGAGCCGGGTTCTCCGGGGACTCCGATTCCCGCAGAAGCAGCAGCTCGCCGGACAGGCTGTGAAAGAGCAGCCGTCCCTCCGGGCAATCCACTTCCAGGCAATGCCGGGAGAAGCGGTAGCTTCGCTCCGGATGATAAGGCTGCGCCCCTGCCACAGCACGGACAGTCTGATTGCCGGCTTTGATCGTTTCCAATATGTACCTCCAGGGAAAAAACGGAAGTGCGGCAGGCAGTGCATACTGCCTGCCGCACAGGCTTTTGGGTCAGCCCTCCGGGCCTCCCAGGCAATCGAATTCTTCAGGCATGGCCGCCAGGCATCCGCTTGTGATGATGACGTCCGTGTCATCCAGATGGATGCACTCGCATTCCGGGAACTCAAATGTCTTCATTCTGTTACCTCCAAATAATCATAGACTATTGCCATCCCATGGCCTTTGCCGCATTGCCGTAGGCCACCAGGGCACGAACCAGATTGCCGATGTTTTCGTTATCCCACTTCGAACGAGCGTAGGAATAGGGGGAATAGGTCACCGTTACATTGTGGTTCGACTCATCATAGATTTCAACAGAATAGAGATTGGCCAACTGGTAGGATTTGATGTTCTTGATTACAAAAACCTTGGTATTTTGACTTGTGCTTCCATAAAGCGTTACGGGCTGCAATTCCGTTTCGCTTCCCGCCAGCCTTGCGTGGATTTTCTCCGGGTAGCTTCCGCTGCCGATTACACAAATCATAATCGAAGTCTCAGAGCCAAGCTGCAGTGTGGCGGCAATCCGCGGTGCTCCATCGAGCTCGCTGATGCTGCCCGTCACAGCCGCCTGGTAGGTTTCATCCGGCTTCGTAAGGTTGGGATTATAGTCCGCAAGCCGCTCATCATTGATGGGCACGCCCACGTCGTAATTCTGCAATCCGTTCTCATCGGAGTAGGTCTTGCCGTCGAAATACTGCTGGGCCGCCCGGCCATAATACAGGCCGGCCTGGCAGAGCGCTTTCAGCGCGGCGCTGCTGTTGGCGTTATCGTAGGTGTGGTCGAAGTAAGCCTGTACGGAGTACTCGTACATACCCAGGATTACGACCTCGTCACCCGCTCCCGTTTTCCTCACGTCGATGTAGTAGGACTTGCTCATCTGGAAGGAGTAGATGTCTCCGGAGCAGACCTTGTAGCCCCAGGTGGTCAGGTCGGCCGCCGTTAAACTGTGCTCGACCAGCGGATCAGCAGCCGGGTCATCATAGATTCTGACTGTGTACTGCTCAGGGGAACCCTGAATGTTATTGACGTACACGTTGATGTTGATATTCTCCCGCAGCGTCAGGGTTGCGGAAACCCGCTCCATTGCCTGCAATGTGTAATTGCCGCTGCCGTCGCTGACCCACTGATAGCCCGCGGGAATCACGGATTTCTCGGTAAAGGCCTCCGTGGCGATCACGGTAACATTGGACATATCCCCATTGACATTGGTGACGCCGATCATCTTCGGACCGGTGAGCGTGCCGCCGTTCAGCACTGCGCCGGTGGCAATCGTGGTGCTGTACGGCGCAACCGCAATCGCCGCGCCTCTTGTGGTACAGCCGCTGTTGTTGGCCGTGTAGCTGAACTCCTCTGCCGTAGCGGTAATCGTGCCGCCGTTCACCGTCAGGCTGCCGCAGCGGACCTCGATGCCGGAATCGCCGCTGACAATCGCGCCGTCGTTCACGGTCACATTCGCGTTGCCGTTCAGCGCAATGCCCACGTTCAGGTTGCTCGCGCTGCCCGGCGCCGCAATCACGCTGCCGTTTACGATGATGTTGATCTCGTTGTTCGCATGCTTCAGGTTGCCCAGCACAAACAGCGTGCCCTTCACAGTGCCGTTCACGGTCACGTCGATCTTATTCAGCTGGGCGTCGTTGCTGCCAAAGACGTTCAGGCCGTAGTCTGTACCCTCCAGGGTCACGTCTGCGCCGATCGTCAGCGTGCGCTTCGCCGTCAGATCGCCGGTGCCGCGGATTTCCACGGGAGCAAGGCCGGCATTCGTCGTCTTGATGGTGCCCTCGCCGGTGATGTTCAGCGTGCCGCCCGCCAGGGCAATGTTGCTGGCGGTGGTGATGTTATAGCCGTTCAGGTCCAGCGTGACGCTATTGTTTTCCGAGGTAGTCGCAAAGCGGTTGTTGTTGCCAAAGGCCGGCGTTGCGCCGGCGTTCACGAACAGGCGATCCGTCAGCGCGACATCCGCCAGAAGCGTGATGGTCTGGCCGTTCTCCACCGCCGCAAAGGCAGCTTCCAAGGTCTCGTACTTCACGCTGTCGATCTGGGCCACATAGGGGATAGCCTGCAGCGTATAGCTGTTTTCGCCGACGCTGACCCACTCATAGCCCGCGGGAACGGTAAGTGTATTCGTTGTCGCGGTGATTGTCGGAATCACCGTCGCTGTGTTGCCAACGTACGCGCCGATCTGCTTCGCGTTGGCACTGGTGAAAGTACCGCCGGAAATCGTCGCGGTAGGTACGCCGCCGGGATAGCCGCAGTTATCAACCACAATCGCGTCGCCGGTGGGGTTGCAGCCGTTGCCGTTGTAGTTGTAGGCCGCTGCCGCGCCGTTGCCAGTAATCGTACCGCCGGAAATGGCCAACGTGCCGGACTTCTGGTAGATACCGGCTGCGCCGCTGATCGTACCGCCGCTGATGGTCAGCGTACCGTCCTGCGGCTGATAGATGCCCGCGCCGTCGTCGCCGGTGGAAGTGATTGTGCCGTCGGTAATCGTAATATTCGTCCCGCCGTTACCGTCAGAACCGTTGCCGGAAATGCCGAAGACGCCGGCAGAAATCGTGCCGCCGTTGACGTTCAGCGTTGCGCTGTCCACATCTCCGTTGCCGGTGATGACCACACCGTAACCGTTGGGCGCGCTCACTGTGCCGTCGTTGATCGTGACCGTACTTCCGGCCAGGACAGAAACGGCATTCACGCTGTCCCCTGTTGCTTGAACGGTACCGCCGGTCATGGTGAATGTTGACTCAATGACAACCACGCCGCTGCTTTCATCGGCATTGATCGTGCCGCCGGTCATGGTGAATGTTGCCCCATCCTGTGCAGCAACACCGTTGCCCTCAGGCGCATTAATCGTGCCGCCGGTCATGGTGAATGTCGATTTATCAACGACAACACCGCTGCCTGACCCGGCGTTGATCGTGCCGGCTGCCAGGGTCAGGTTTCCGCCGGGATTCACCCAGGCGCCGTGCCTTGAGCCGGTAACGGAGCCGGTCGCGCCCTCGGAGCTGTCCGTGATGGTCAGCTTGCCGTAGACGTCCAGCGCGCCGCCGGTAACTGCCTTGCCGTTCAGGTCCAGGGTAATGGTCGTACCCGCGGGAGAGACCGCCGCGTAACCGCTACTGTCAATGATTGGGTCGGAAGCCAAATTGACGTCGCTCAGCAGAACGATCGTCTTGCCGTTTGCCGCCGCAACCGCGGCTTTCAGGGTCTCGTACTTTGTCTCGCCAATCTGGGCCACATAGGGGATTGCCTGCAGCGTATAATTGCCGCCGGAGCTCTCCACCCACTGATAACCGGCAGGAACCACAGCGTTCTCGGTGAAGGCCGCCGTGGCGGTCACGGTAACATTGGACATGTCGTTGTTGACGTTGGTGACGCCAATCATCTCCGGACCGGAGAGCGTGCCGCCGTTCAGCACCGCGCTGGTTGCAATCGTGGTGCCGTACGGCGCAACCGCAATCGCGGCGCCTCTTGTGGTACTGCCGCTGCCGTTGGCTGTGTAGCTGAACGCCTCCGCCGTAGCGGTAATCGTGCCGCCGTTCACCGTCAGGCTGCCGCACCGGACTTCGATACCGGAGTCGCCGCTGACAATCGCGCCGTCGTTCACGGTCACGCTCGCGTTGCCGTTCAGCGCGATACCTACGTTCAGGTTGCTCGCGTCCCCCGGCGCCGCAATCACGCTGCCGTTTACGATGATGTTGATCTCGTTGCTCGCATGCTTCAGGTTGCCCAGCACAAACAGCGTGCCCTTCACGGTGCCGTTCACGGTCACGTCGATCTTATTCAGCTGGGCGTCGTTGCTGCCAAAGACGTTCAGGCCGTAGTCTGTACCCTCCAGGGTCACGTCTGCGCCGATCGTCAGCGTACGCTTCGCCGTCAGATCACCGGTGCCGCGAATTTCCACAGGAGCAAGGCTGGCATTCGTCGTCTTGATGGTGCCCTCGCCGGTGATGTTCAGCGTGCCGCCCGCCAGGGCAATGTTGCTGGCGGTGGTGATGTTATAGCCGTTCAGGTCCAGCGTGACGCTCTTGTTTTCCGAAGTGGTCGCGTAGCGGTTGTTGGTGCCGCCAAAGGCCGGCGCTGCGCCGGCGTTCACGAACAGGCGATCTGTCAGCGCGACATCCGCCAGAAGCGTGATGGTCTGGCCGTTCTCCACCGCCGCAAAGGCAGCTTCCAGGGTCTCATACTCCACATTGCCGATCCTGGCCACGCAGAGAACCTCTTCCAGCGTATACCCACCGGAGCCGTTCGCCACCCACTGATAGCCGGCAGGAGCGGAAAGCGTGTTGGTTGTTGCGGTAATCGTTGCAATCTCCGTTGCTTCATTACCGGGTTTTCCGCCAAAGTACGCGCCGATCTGATTGGCATACGCACTGGTGAAGGTGCCGCCGGAAATCGTCGCGGTGGGTGCGCCGCCGGGATAGTTGCAGTTCTCCACAACCAGCGCGTCGCCGGTGGGATTGCAGCCATCGCCGCTGTAGCTGTAGGCCGCAGCAGCGCCGGTGCCGTTCAGCGTACCGCCATTGATGTTCAATGTGCCGGACTTCACGTACACCGCCGTCGGTCCGGTAACGGTGCCGCCGTTGATGGTCAGCGCGTCACCCTGCGGATGGTAAATCGCCGCGTCAGCCGTCGCGGAGACCACAGCGCCCTCGTTGATGGTCACAGCGCCCTTGTTGCCGCTGTTTCCGTTGCCGGAGATTGCGCTGCTCTCACCGGTGACGGCAACCATGCCATTCACCACAAGCGCAACGCCGTTGGTGTTCGTACCAAACGCCGTCACACCGTAGCAGAAGCCCGTGGAAACAGTCACGTTTGCGCCGATGGTCAGCTCCGCCTTATCATTGCCGCTGCTGCCGACGCGGATTACAGAGGAAGAATTGACAAAGTCGCTGCCTTCCGTCTTGCTCGCGCTGATCGTTCCGGTTCCGGTGATTATCACCTCACCGCTCTTGACCCACAGGGCGCGGCAATCCGCGGCGGTGATATTATGACCGTCCAGATCGATTGTCAGATCCTTCGTAATCTCCACCGTTGCCGTCAGGGCAACGTCCGCAAGCAGGACAACAGTATCGTCAGCCGCTGCTGCTGCAACCGCATCTGTCAGGGTTTCATACTTTATCTCGCCGATCTGCGCTGCGTATTCTCCCTGGGCGTAGGCCACCCCGGAAAAGAATGAAATACACAAGCAGATGGAAAGAACAACACTTAGGATCCTTTTGAATACCATTCCCAAAAACCTCCTTCCAACAACAGGTTACTGTCTTTCCTGCCGGAACCGGCAGGAATCGTGCCTCACCCGAACGAGGTAATTGCCTCGATCAGGTCTAATGTCCGGAGTAAGTGCTTCCGCCCTTCTTCTGACCACCTCCATGTGTCTCCGTGCGGACGAAACGACGGCCTTTTTTGGGGGGCAGCGCTGCGTCGGCTGCCACCGCATCGGCTCCGATTTGCCCATATAAAAAGCGGCTTTCATCACACAGGCGTGCGTGCCACGGGGAACGCCTGTGTCACAAAAGCCTGCAATGCAGTACTTATAAATACAAATTCGTTGTCTGCGTATAAACCCACACTGTAACTGTACCACACCGGCAGGCACAATGCAAGTAGGAAATGTGAAGGATTAATGGATTTTAAGAAATATGCATCAAAAAACTCCTCCGCGATGACCGGATGCATCACCGCGGAGGAGAGAATGATTATGCTAAAAAACGACACGCGACACAAAGTGTGGCTTCATTGGCAGTTCACGACTGGCCGCGTTTCTTCATCTTTTTCAGAGCCGGCAGGATCCCAAGCCTGCGGGCCGTCAGGACTGCTGCACGGCGAAACAGGAAATAACCGTATCGCAGCGGATAGATGGCGCACCAAAAGCGGACGTACAGCCGATAGCCCCGGTCCGAAACGTCTCGCTGCTTTCCCTTGCGCTGGAAGGCAGACAGCACGCCGATCACATTTCCGTCCGGTACGGTTTCCAGAGAAAAGGTGTTGTCGCCGCGAATCCGGTAACTGCCGTCCTCCACGCGGATGACCCTGTGCAGAACGTAGTCTTTGCCACGCTTATACAGCGCCACGTCGTATTTTCTCAGCCGTGCAGCGGGGACGCAGATCATTACCAGATCCCTGTTTTGCCGCAGCATGGGCTCCATGCTCACGCCGCGGGTCTTGTACACAAGCTTGCCGTCGCGGGCAAGGAGCTCTTCCAAAGAAATCTTCATCGTCTCAACCCATTACAACATCCGTACGGTTCCGGGGCCGTCCTTTTCCTGATGTATGGAAAACCGCGCTGCGCTGTGAGGTCTAACATGAATTTGCGGAAATCTCACTCACATTGAACGAGATTACGTATGCGTACCTCGATGGCTTCCTCTGCCTTTTGATTCTTCCCTGTTATCACTTATATCCAATTTCGTAGGTCAGACTGCAGTTGCGAATATCCCGGGGCGTAACGCCGGGCTCGCCGTGGAGGCCGCCGACTTCGATGTTGATCCCCTGGTTGTAGTAGGCTGCCCAGACCAGTTCGGAGCAGTACCAATCCGTTTCGCTGGAGCTGTGATCCTTGGCAAAGTCCAGGAAATAGGAGGAGCCAAGCTCGCCCTGGCAGAAAGAAACCGCGTTGTTGATTTTCGTCGTCGTGGCACCGGAGACTCTCAGAACCTTCACAGCCTTGTCATCCACTCTCGTATCGTCCAGGATGCTTCTGGTCACGCCGCCTTCGCTGTTGGAGATCGCTTCGATCACGCGAATGTACTTCCGGCCGGTGCCGTCGTTTCTGTTATAGATGCCCTCCACGATGGCAATGTGCCCCGTGATGCCGAAGCCGCCGTTCGCCTCAAAGATGACGTCACCCTTCTTGACCACGTTGAGCAGATTGTATTTGTTGTAGTTTGCCTGGGAGGGGCAGGAGGTGCCGGTGTTGTAATAGTATTTGCTTCCTCCGCTGGAGCGAACCGGGGCCTGTTCCGGCATAAGCACGGCATAATAGGCCTTCACATATTCTTCGATCGGCTGCCCGGCATAGTTGTTGACGAAATCGTCAAAGCTCATGCCCAGCTCTATGTTGTTTTCCTCTGCGTAAGCCACGACCTGCTCATAGGCGATTCTGAGGGGATTTCTCACGGTCTCTTTTTGCGAAACGGGGACGACGGCAAACGCGCTCAAGGAGAGACTCGCGACCAGGATGATCGCAAGCGCAAGGCTGCATGATTTCTTAAGTAACTTCCGAATCATAATAAGTCCTCTCTTTCATAGTGTTTGTTCTCGCATCGATCAGATTGACGGCCTCATTCAGCGCAGCGCGGCGGGTTTGGCGGGTTTCTCTGGAAATTCCAATGCTTCAGTCGAGGATTATCATTCGTTTGCGTGTTTTTACTGCATAGATATAACACGTCTTGATTGTACCACAGTCAGCGCGGTATGGCAAGCCCCTTTCTGATCGCAGCCCCCGCTTGGCCTCCGAAAATCCTGATTTTCTCCAAAAAAGTCCCCGCATGGTGGTTGACGAATCCAAGCAGACATGTTATAATTATTCTGCCAATTTGGATTTCCTTGCGTTTCAGGCGATTCAGAGCGCCGGGCGGAAGCCAGGGAGCGGTTCAAATGAAAAAGAACCCATTCTCCACCTGTCCCGGTGTTCTCAGTGCTCATAGATTAAACGTACGGCAATGATCCTAACGATACTTTGAGGGGATGGGTTTGATGAAGCAGTTTCAGACGGTGTATCGGGATCGGGAATCCTTTCGCAGCTCTGTCGCGGAATGGAAAGCATGGCAGGACGCGCACGCTCCCGGACAGGCGCTGGTCCACATTTTTTCCGATGATGCCGACGTCGCGGATGTCAGCTGCGCCCGGGAGATCGTAGGACATCTGCTGCCGGACGCGTCCTGCATCGGGGCGTCTGCGTCGGGCAATATCTTCGAAGGAAACATCACGACGGAGAAGCTGGTGGTCACCTGCACGGTATTTGAGCATTCCGACAGCTTTGTCCGCACTCGCTTCTTTTCCATTGAGAACCGGGACGCAAGCACACTGCGGACAGCGCTGCGGGCAATGAAAGCGGATTTTGCGGGCGTGAAGGCAATCGAGGTCATCATGACCATCGACACCATCCCGATCCGGGAGGTGTGCGCCATTCTCCAGGAAGAGATTCCGGAGCACATTCCGATCTGGGGCGGCGGTGCCTTCGGCGACAACGTCTTTACCGCCTATATCTTTGACAAAGGGCAAGCCAATACCCACGGTATCGTCCTGGCAATGATGGGCGGCGGAGACCTGCACGTCATGACCTCCTACGTCATTGGATGGAAGCCGCTGGGCTCCGCGCTGAAGGTGACCCGGGCGAAGGGGAAGGTGCTGTGTGAGCTGGACGGCAATCCTGCCTATCAAATCTACCAGCACTATCTGCGCATTCCCAATGACGAGCACATCTTCTACAACGCGCTGGAGTTTCCCTTTGCCGTGAGTCACCAGAACCGCATTCTTTTGCGCCATGCGCTGGCCTGCCACGATGACGGCTCCATTGATATGAGCACGGATATCCCGGAGGGCAGCATCCTGCACCTGACCTACGGCGACCCGGACACGATCATGCAGAACGTGTCGCTCTGTGCCGATCAGGTTCGGGATTTCGCGCCGGAGGTCATTTCGATCTTCGACTGCTTCGGCAGAAAGAGCTTTTGGGGCGGCACGGAGGGCAGCCGCGAGACGCGGCCCCTGCACAAGCTGGCCCCCACCTACGGCTTCTGCACCGCCGGAGAGTTGATCCGCTGGCAGGGCGGCATGGACCACCACAACCTCTCGCTGGTCGTGGCTGCCATGCGGGAGGGCGGTCCCGGGGAACAGGAAATGACGGCGATCCAGGAAGAAGTCAGGCAGAATGAATCCAGCATGTCCATGGTCAGCCGCCTGGTAAACTTCATCAACACGGCCACCGCCGAGGTCATCGAAGCCAACACCCGGCTGTCCATTATGGCCATTACGGATCAATTGACCCAACTGTACAACCGCGGGGAGATCCAGCGGCAGATTACCGAACGCATCCAGGAGAATTGCTCTGCCCCCGTGGGTGAAAACGCCACCAGCCTGGTCATGATCGACCTGGACGATTTCAAGCAGATCAACGACACCTACGGTCACAACGAAGGCGACCAGGTGTTGATCGCCGTCTCCGCCCAAATCCGGGCGGCGCTGGAGGCGCTGGGAAACGGCGCTGTCGGCGGGCGCTGGGGCGGCGAGGAGTTCATGGTCATGCTGCCGGGAATGCCGCTGGACGCGGCGGCGGCTTTCGCGGAGTCCCTGCGCGTGAGAATCGAAAACCTCCACTTTGCGCTTTGCGGCAGGGAGACCGCCAGCTTCGGCGTAGCCCAGGCCCAGCCGGGCGAGGAAGCCGATCCCTTGGTCCTGCGGGCGGACGTCGCCCTCTACGTTGCCAAGAAATCCGGAAAGAACCGGGTCTGCCGCGCGGACGGCAAGGGAGAGCATACAGGCAAAAGAACGGTATATGAATCAGACGCGAGATAGGGGCCCGTGCCCGCCCGTAGGAGCGGATGCCCACATCCGCCCTTGATCCCCCTGCAGCGTCGGCAATCTGCCGACCGCTCTCCACAGTCATTCTGAGCGCCCTAAAGAACTTGCTTCGCTGCGCAGCGAAGAATCCTTACCCCATATTTCCAAAACACGATACTGTTACCGATCATCGAAAGCGGGTCATGCCTCCGGCGGCCCGCTTTCTTGTTCCGGCAAGAAAGCGGAGAAAGAACTGGCCAGAGGGGGAAGATTCCGAATCTCTTCCCCCTCTGGACTCCCCTAATTCAAACGGCCAAAAGGGAGTGCCCTTTTGGATATCCCCGTGCAGGCGGCCAGCCCGGCACGTTCATCGACAGGTAAAAATCCGCACAATCCCTGCAGCGCGGGCAATTTGCCGGAGGCGAATCTAAAGCCTTCCCCCTGGGGGGAAGGTGGTCCGAAGGGCCGGATGAGGGGGTGTCTCGTACAACGGCGGCAATTTCCCCTGCATATCCAACCCTGCCGGATCGCCCTGGTGGGCGATTGTTTGCTCCGCAAACGCGGACGAGCACTGCTCGTCCCTACGGGCGCTGACGAATACGATACTGCGTAGGGGCGCACATTGTGCGCCCGCGTCCCCGTAGCGCGGGCTATTAGCCCGCCGCACCGCTGGCGGTGCGATTTCCCCAGACAAATCAATCCCCGAAACCCATGCCGCAAAACGAAACACCGGCGGGCTGAATCCAGCCCGCCGGTTGCGCTTATTTGGCTTGTTCCCCGGGAAGGCCATCGCCCTCCCGGGTGCTTGTTTTGCTGGGGAATTAGCTGATTCTGCCGGAAAATCATCGGAGAGTCAGTCTACAGGGGTTAATACAGAGAACCCTCCCCTGTCCTCACTCGTCCTCAAAGATTTGCTGACAGTTTAATGCCCGGAGCATGACATGATAGATTCCACTCTCCGCACGTGTCCGCGCTTTCCTTGGCATTTGTCATCACCTTACGAGCAGTATACCATGTGGAATCCTTTTTTTCAATCAGAGAACCGTCCCCTGATTGTTCACTTTTTCTCATTTTTCTCTTGACTTTCTATTTGCAGACTGTGTTTACTTTCCCGGGATTAATCTCCGATCATAGAATTGTTACCGGCGCTTTCGTCTGTTATTACCTCTGTGTAATGAATGTCTTTCATAAATTGATTGATTTCTTCTGTTCTGGGCCCATAGGTTAACTCGTCTGAAGAGATGTCCAGTGTATTTACAACAATAACAGTCGTGTCCTGCTTCTCCTCGGTGTTATTCTTCTCTATTATTCTGTTTCCATGATATAGAAGAATCAATAAAAAAACTGATACAACTCCAACAGAAAGAGCGATTATAATTTTTTTGCTATTTCGCATCGGTGTTCCTCCTATTTTCAGCGCAGATAAACTATGTCTTGAACAAAGCCGATAGTGCCTTTAGTGCCGATAGTCCAATCTTCTATATCCACATAAGCAATCGGGGGACGGTTCTCTGATTGGAACTGATGTCTGTTTTGTCAATCACAGAACCGTCCTCTGATTGCCTGGAATCCTTTTTATCAATCAGAGAACCGTCCCCCTGATTGGATTATTGCGATTTTACAAACTTTTTGGAGAAGATCGTTCCGATCTTAATGACATTGGGACCGTACCCTGCTTGTGTTAACCGTCACCTGTCCTCATTAGTTCGGCAAGCGTGCAATCAACTCTATACATTCGAAAACTGTGCTTCCATGTAGGCCCCTGGCCATAGTTGGTTATTTCAAACGATCCATTACTCTCATGTAAGCCAAATTTGTTTACGAATGACTTCAGTATTTCGATGCTTCCAATGTTGTGTAGCCTTTTCGGAGATAAAAGAGTTTCGTCTGAAAACCAAGCTATGGTGTACAAAGGCAGATTGAGCAACACATCTACGCTCTTAGGTATTGCCGATAATCTTTCGGTAAGTGCTACAAGTTTATAACCGCGTTGATTTTCAAGGAAGATTCCACCATAAACGCTGTTGTTGCATTTATACCAAAAGCATTCTCCTTTTTGATGACTGATTGTACTGCTTAACAACCAATTGTCTTTCTCGGGTAGCGGATTGCTTAATTTGTGCAGCATATTTGCTGCATCCTTCCGAAATGACTCTATATACGCCTCGTCGGCGCCGAGGCTTTGAAAGTATGATATCAATTCTTTACTTCGCAAACTATTCCAAGCATTACAGATATATTCTTCCTCAATAGCCCCCACATGCCATAAGCATTCTGCTAACGCTATCTTCGTAATACACGGACAAAGTTCATTGCCCTCGCTCAGAATTTGGTTGATAATGTCATGCAACTGGGCTCCTTTAGAAATGTGAAATCGAAATTGATCTATCACCCCTGAATATACATCATCATTGAATAGATGCGATACTCTCTCTTTGCTCATATTACTCGTCTCCCCAAATATCTATTGTATTAAACTTTCAATAAAATACCTTCGCCCTGGTGACCATATCAAGTTATAAGTATTGCTGTTATTAACACCTCGAAAGCAATCGGGGGACGGTTCTCTGATTGGAACTGATGTCTGTTTTGTCAATCACAGAACCGTCCTCTGATTGCCTGGAATCCTTTTTATCAATCAGAGAACCGTCCCCCTGATTGCGCAGGAATCCGGGCTGATAAGGAATTATTTATGATTACGGCAACTCCAGGAAGGATTTCAGGAAGTCTACAGTTTTTTGCATGGTGCTTTCTTCAAATGGACTGTCCAGCCCTGCCTCATTCAGCACGAAGGAGAATTTTCTGTGGTGCGTACGGTTCAGCAGACGGCAGTAGGCTTCAACGCCCGCTCCGGCCTGCTCGGCCTCCAGACGGCAGACCTGCATGGAGGCCATTCCGGCGGTGGAATAGCTGACGACGTAGGAAGGATACAGGAAAAAGTGCTGAATATCGACCCAGTGCATTTTATCGAGCGCATAGGCCTCTTGGAATGCGTAATTCTTTGCGCACTGTGCATAGATAGAATCGATTTTGTCTACGGTGATTTCTTCGGGCGCCAGCGTGTAGACCTGTAATTCAAAGTCCGCAAAAGCCGCTTGCCGAATGATGGTGTACATCGTTAAATCTCGCAGAATGACGCGGAGGCCTCTTTCGCGTTTTGTTTCGTCAAAGGCAGGGTTGTATGCTGTGGCGAGAAACTCCATCCCAGTGGAATAGATCTCGGCAATGTCCTGCCCCATATCATCCCCGTAGTTGCAATAAGAATCAACAAAATGTCCGAATTCGTGGATGAGGGTATCAAAATCTCCGTACGCGGTGAAAAGAATGGGGGCCTCATAAGAAGGGAGGTAGGTCTGATAGCTGGTGGGGTACTTGGACGAGGAATCCGAATTGTCGTACAACTGATGCCCCTCCATAAACCGGAAGGCTTCCAGAATGGGGTCCCCCAACTGTTCCACTGTCTCGGAAAGCTGAGTGATCTCCCGCGATTTCGCTACGAAGGGATACGTCGCGTTCGTCAGCGTGGGGTTTTGCTCCGCCATACTTTTTACAAGCGGAACCAGTTGCTCCCGGACCAGGCGCAAATACGCCTGCGTTTGCGCCGGCGTATAATCCCGGTGAAAGAAGACGGCGTACCTGTAATCGGAATAGTTTTCATATCCCTTTGTAACCGCGATCTGCTGCCGGAGCTTCACGAGCTCCACGAAGATGGACGACATTGCGTCGCGATACTGCGCTTTCGTGGATCTGTCCCAATCCCAGGAAGCCTCTGTTTCAAGATATTGACGCAGCAGCGCGTTTTCCTCAGCTGTCAGGCGGAGATATTCTTCTCCGCCGGCCTGGAAATTGTCATAGTCTTCAAAAAATCCCGCACCGAAATAGGCCTGTTCCAGAGACTCCCGGCAGGGAGAGGCGGCAAAAGCGGCAAAGAGCGCGGATTCTTTTTCGTCCAAAACCGTAAACTGCGCCTCACAGAAATCATACTCATCGAAATAATAATCTACGCTCGTATCCATGCAGTACCGGAAGTACGCAATCCCGTACATGGCTTCAAAGGATTGGCGGTCGGGCAGAAGTGCATAGTAGTCCGCCAGCAGAAGCTCCGCGTCGCTGCAATCGGCGGCCTTTGCTGTGAGCGCGTCATACGCCGCAAACAGGCTTTCGGTATCCGGGCGGCTGTAGGGCATATCAGAAAGATTCGGGATCGTGAGTGGTTCCTGAGGCAGGAAGCTCATTTTTCCGCCGTTTTGCCAGCGGACCGGTACATCGGGCGCATCAGGGGCCTCCGTTGTCTCAGGGACTGTTTCTTTGGCTGCAGTCAGCGTTTCTGCTGTTTCCGGGGCTGTTTTGTCAGTTTCGGTCAGCGGAGCTTTCTCCTCTGACGCAGATGTGGACGTTTCTGTGGCGGCGGGATTGTCCGCGCAGCCTGCAAAGAGACTGAGCAGGAGGATTGCGGACAGTAGCAGGGCGATAAATCTTGGGTGTTTCATGTTCCGTTTCTCCTTTTTCATTGGTGGAAAATCGTATCTATTCAGTCGCCCTTTCTCCGCAGTGGCCGTGCACCCGCGCGGCCGTGGCGTGAAGCGCTTTTCGGTGCTTATATGGCCGCACAGGTGCGCGGCCACTACTACGGTGTAACTTCAAAAACTTGACACGTTTGGCGTAGGGAGGCATTCCCAGATGCCTCCGCATTCAACGCACCCGGTTCGAGGCTGGCACACGGAGCGATCTGGGGATCGCTCCCTACGGATGCGTAAACTTTTAGCCGTTACAGCGTACTACGACCCGACTGAGCAGTTACGAATAATCTGATGGGAACCTCTAATAATAGGTTCCGCAATGTAATTTTACGGTTCAATTTGCTTTTTTTCCAAAAATCGGAGCAATCGGGGGACGGTTCTCAGCAATCGGGGGACGGTTCTCTGATTGGAACTGATGTCTGTTTTGTCAATCACAGAACCGTCCTCTGATTGCCTGGAATCCTTTTTATCAATCAGAGAACCGTCCCCCTGATTGACCCTGCAGCGCTGCGTTCTCCGCATTCTCGGAGGCTTGCAAGAAACTTCTCATTGTCTTCGGCGTCCTCAAAAATGCGGTTGATTAACCCCGCGCGGCATAAGATGATAAATGCGGCTTTCGCGCGCCTTCGCGCATGTCCTGGTATTGTGGTCTCCCCGCTTTAGCGTAACACAGGCGCGTCTGTTTGTCAACACAGAGAACCGGCCCCGGTGTTGGCTCCCCTGTGCTGCCCAAAAAATTTTTCCGGACTACTTGACAAACTGCATAAACGGTGGTATAAATGAAGTACAAGTGAAGAGCTCTTGAGGGAGTAGTGCCGCGGCTTCGGCTGCGGAGGCAGCAACGTCATCACGCGGGTTTCCCGCCGGACTGCCTTGAAATGCGAGACTCATGTGAAGGATTTGTCCTGCACATGGGTTTTTTGCATAGCAGGAGAAATTCAAACGACAAAACTCTTCATTGACAAGTCCATGCAATCCCGGTAAAATTAAAAGGGAAAGGAGGAGAAGAGAATGGAGATTCTGTGGATCATTTTGGCGGCCGCGTTCCTGTGTACGGAGTTGGCCACGGTGGCCCTGGTGAGCCTTTGGTTTGTGGTCGGTTCGCTGGCGGCCCTGGTTGCCTGTCTGCTGGGAGCGGAGCTCTGGCTGCAGGTGCTGATCTTCGGGTTGGTGTCTATGGGCATGCTCCTGCTGCTGAGGCCCTTCCTGCGCCGGTTTGTGGATCCCCACAAGGTTCGCACCAACGTGGACGCCGTGATCGGCAAGGAAGGCGTCGTCACCGAGGCCATTGACAACCTGCTGGCTGTCGGCACCGTCAAGCTGGACGGCCTGCCCTGGACCGCCCGTTCGGAAGACGGCCGGGACATTCCGGAGGGAACTGTCGTTAGCGTCCGCTCCGTGGAAGGCGTCAAGCTTATTGTCGTACCCACCGCAAAGCATATCTGAACGTAATCTGAAACCAAAACAGGGAAAGAAGAATTGAATCAAAAACAGGAGGAATTACTATGGATCCGGTAACTATCATTCTCATTGGCATCGCTGTCATCGTGATCGGCTATCTGCTCAAGCGGATTCGCGTGGTCAAGCAGTCTCAGGCCATCGTGATCGAGCGACTGGGCGCCTTCCGCGCCGTGTGGGGCGTGGGCCTGCACTTCCTTACCCCCTTCATTGACCGCATCGCCCGGACCGTCTCCCTGAAGGAGCAGGTTCTGGACTATCCCCCCCAGCCCGTGATCACCAAGGATAACGTCACCATGCAGATCGACACCGTCGTCTACTTCCAGATCACCGACCCCAAGCTGTACGCCTACGGCGTGGAGCAGCCCATGATCGCCATGGAGACCCTCACCGCCACCACCCTTCGTAACATCATCGGCGACCTGGAGCTGGACCAGACCCTGACCTCCCGCGACGTCATCAACACCAAGATGCGCGCTATCCTGGACGAGGCCACCGACCCCTGGGGCATCAAGGTCAACCGCGTGGAGCTGAAAAACATCCTGCCTCCCGCCGACATCCAGAACTCCATGGAGAAGCAGATGAAGGCCGAGCGTGATCGCCGTCAGGCCATCCTCCAGGCCGAGGGCCAGAAGCACTCCGCCATTCTGGTGGCCGAGGGCCAGAAGGAGTCCGCTATCCTCCAGGCCAGCGCTGAGAAGGAGGCCGCCATCCTCCGGGCCGAGGCCGACAAGCAGGCCGCCATCCTGAAGGCCGAAGGCCAGGCCCAGGCCATTCTGGCCATCCAGCAGGCCACTGCCGACGCTCTGAAGCTTTTGAACGACGCCAATCCCAACGAGCAGGTCATCAAGCTCAAGGCCCTGGAGGCCATGCAGAAGGTTGCCGACGGCCAGGCTACCAAGCTCATCATCCCCAGCGATATGCAGGGGCTCGCCGCCCTGGCCGGCGGCCTGAAGGAGATCGTCAAGGATTGACCGTTTTCCCGGTACAGCAAGAGCGCCCGCAAGGGCGCTCTTGTTATGCAGAGGGAGGAAGGATCAGGGATCAAGGATCAGAGTCCGCAGGGGCTGGCGTCCTCGACAGCCCGAACGTATCGAAACGGGAAAGGGCGGGGCGTCCGGATTCCCGGTGACTGGTCACCGGTCACGCAAAGCCGGGCGCGACACTGTCACTGCTTAATTCTTACCTCTTACCTCTTACTTCTTGCTTCGTTCCTGTCACTTGCCACTTGTCAATTCTCTTCGCCCCATGCCGCTTTCAGCCTTGCGGCCGCTTCCGCTACCTGCTCCGTGGGCAGGCCGCCGTAGCCGAAAATCAGGGTGGAGGCGAGGGGCGCAACCCGGTGACAGAACTCGGACAGGCCCCGGAGAGGGAGACCCGCCTCCGCAGCCCGGCGCAGGAGCTCCGCCTCGGAAAGCCGGGGCAGACTCACCAAAAAATGAATCCCCCCGTCGGCCCCGGAGACGCTGAGACCGGGAATCTCCCCCAGCGCTGCCAGCAGGGCGGCCCGCCGGTCCGCGTAGCGCTTGCCTACCCGGCGGATGTAGCGTCCGTAATAGCCTTCCGTCAGGAAGCGGGCCATGACCGTCTGCTCGTACCGGGATACCGTGGGCTGCTGCCGTCCGTAGAGAGTCTGCCAGCGCTCCAGCAGGGGAGCGGGCAGCACCATATAGGCCAGACGGATGGCCGGGGCCAGGCTCCGGGAAAAGGTCCCGGCGTAGATGACCCGCCCGTGCCGGTCCATGCCCTGCATGGAGGAGATAGGCCGCCCGCCGTAGCGGAACTCACTGTCGTAGTCGTCCTCCAGGATCCAGCGCTCTCCCGCCGCCGCCCAGCCCAGCAGCCGGGACCGGCGGGAGGCGGGCATGGTGATCCCCAGGGGGAACTGATGGGAGGGGGTCAGATAGGCTACTGTGGCCCCGCTGGACTCCAAGGCTTCCGCCTCCATGCCGCTGTCGTCCATGGGCACGTAACGCAGGTCCCGACCCCGGGCCCGGAGGGTCCGCTCCATGGCCGGGTAGCCCGGGTCCTCCATGGCATAGACGGCCTCGGGGCCGAAAAGGGTGATGAGCTGGCCTATGAGGGTCTCCATGCCGGAGCCCACCACGATCTGCTCCGGGTTGCAGCGAACGCCCCGGTATTCCGACAGCAGCCGGGCCAGGGCTTCCCGCAGGACAGCCTCCCCCCGGGGGTCCCCCCGCTGCAAAAGCGTCGGGGAGTTGTAGACCACTTCCTTGTAGAGCTTGGCCCAGGAGGCGTAGGGGAAGAGCGAGACGTCCACCGCCGAGGTGGATAGAAGGGACGGGGAGGGGGTGCCGGAAGGGCCGCTTTCCTCTTCCTCCGTGTAGGGACAAGCATCGCTTGTCCGCTCCTTCGGATCGGGTATGGGACAGAGATCGCCCGCCGGGGGATTGTTTGCCTCGCAAACCGGACAGGCATTGCATGTCCCTGCGGTGGGCGTGGACAGATAGTCTTCCACATAGTAGCCGCTCCGGGGCCGGGACTCCACGTAGCCCTCCGCCAGCAGCAGCTCGTAGGCGGTCTCCACCGTGGCCCGGCTCACCCCCAGCCGGGCGCAGAGCTCCCGCTTGGAGGGGAGCTTTTCCCCGTGGCGCAGGGCGCCCTCCCGGATGGCCGCCGCCACCGCGGCGTAGAGCTGGTCATACATGGGTGTGCGGCCCTTGGGGTCTAAGGTGAGGGTAAAGGAAAACATAGCGGGGCTCCTTTCCGGGTTCAGAGTTCAGGGTTATGCAGCGGCGCAAGCAAAGCCTTCCCCTTGAGGGGAAGGCAAAGGACGGGGGATGCGGATTCTTCGATTTGCTCAGAATGACAGGCGGGAAGGCACTACCATCTGACCCTGTAAAAAAGGATAAAACTGAGCATATACACAGGGCCAGATTGTGCTATAATCATAGCGGAAACAGGGGCCTGTGTCAAGCCCCGAGGAAAGGAAATAGAACAAAGGAGAACCAAATCCATGGATTACAAGCGCATTCTGACGGTGCAGGACATTTCCTGTGTGGGCCAGTGCTCCCTGACCGTTGCTCTGCCCATTCTGTCCGCGGCGGGCCACGAGACCGCCATCCTGCCCTCCGCCGTCCTCTCCACCCACACCGCCGGCTTCTCCGGCTACACCTTCCGGGACCTTACCGAGGATCTGCCCGCGATCACTGCCCACTGGAACAAGGAGGGTATCCGCTTCCAGGCCATCTACACCGGCTATCTGGGCAGCGCGGAGCAGATCGCCGCGGTGAAGGAGATCTTCCGGACCTGTGCTGCCGAGGGCTGCGTCAACATCGTGGACCCCGCCATGGCCGATAACGGAAAGCTGTACCCGGGCTTTGACATGGCCTTTGTGGAGCAGATGAAGACCCTGGCCTTCCAGGCGGACATCATCCTGCCCAACATCACCGAGGCCTGCATGCTCACCGGCTGGCCTTACAAGGAGCAGTACGACGAGAGCTACATCAAGGGCCTGCTGGACAGCCTCCGCTCCGCCGGGGCCAAGACCATCGTGCTCACCGGCGTCAGCTACGAGCCCGCCACCACCGGCGTGGTGGTGCTGGAGGGGGACGATTGCCGCTATTACAAGCATAAGCGCTACGAGAAGGGCTGCCACGGTACCGGCGACGTGTACGCCTCCGCCTTTGTGGGCGCGCTGGTCCGGGGCAAGACGCCCTATGACGCCGCCCGGATCGCCGCGGACTACACGCTGCGCTGCATTGAGGTCACCCGCCCTGATCCCGATCACTGGTACGGCGTGAAGTTTGAGCCCGTCCTGCCGGAGTACATCCGGATGCTGGAGCAGTAAAATACCGGAGAAGTTTTTCCTGAAAAGATAGGATTTGGAGTGAAGAAAATGAATAAGAGTTCCAATATCCACCGTATTGTCTTTACCGCACTGATGGCGGCTGTCGTTTATGTGCTGACGCAGCTGTATATCCCGCTGATGGACAGCAAGGTTCACTTCGGCAACGCGGCCAGTATGCTGGCCGGTCTGCTGCTGGGACCCTGGCTGGGCGGCGCGGCCTCCGGCATCGGCGCTTTCCTGTTTGACCTGAATCACGGCTACGGCATTGTGGAGGCCCTGATTACCTTTGCCAGCAAGTTCCTGATGGCTATGGTGGCAGGCCTTGTGGCGGAGTCCTATCGCCGGGAGGGCAGCACCCTGGACGGCAAGGGCCACGCCCGTCTGGTTCTGGGCTGCGTGCTGGGCGGCCTGACCTACATCGCTCTGTATATGCTCAAGACCTTCATCAAGCAGCACTACGTGGGCGGCGTTCCCCTGGACGGCACCTTTACCGCCATGCTGGCCAAGCTTCCGGCAACGGCCATCAACAACGGCTTTGCCGCCGTGGTGACGCCCATCTTCTACGTCGCGCTGCGGCCTGCCCTGAACGCGGCCGGGATTCTTGACCGGCTGAGACAGAAAAAGAATGCCTAAGCTTCCAGATGTGGCGCTGCCTGAGCGCAACGCCGCGGACTATTCGCTGCGCTGCATTGAGGTCACCCGCCCTGATCCCGATCACTGGTACGGCGTGAAGTTTGAGCCCGTCCTGGGCGAGTTCATCCGCATGCTGGAGGCATAAGACGCTCCTTTTTGCGCAAATGATCAGCCCGTCTGCCGAGGATTCGACAGGCGGGCTGCTTGCGGTTTATATTTCCGTTTTCGGCAAGAACCTTTTTCAAATCGTCCCGAAGGGACGCCATCATTATTTCATTCTTTCATAGTTTCATTTTTTCATTTTTCTCAGTCCCGGGTCAGCTCCGCGGTGACGGCGGAGATTTCGTAAGCGGTGCGGGTGACGGTCTCCCCATCGGGGAGGAGCTTGTTGTATTCCCGGCTCTGGAGCCGCCCGGTCAGGGTAATCCGGGCACCCGACGATAGATCGGCGATCTGCCGGGCCGTCCGGCCCCAGAAGATGCAGGGCAGATAGTCCGTCCGGCGGTAGCTCCGGTTTACCGCCAGCATTCCGTCGCAGATTTCCCGGCCCAGGGGGGTGCGGCGGTAGATTGGGTCCCGGCAGAGGGTGCCGGTGAGGGTCACCCGGTCGTCCGGCTCCTCGTCGGTGAGCTCCAGGGTTTCGGCGTAAACGGAGATTACCAGGTGCCTCCCGCTGTCGTCCACCTGGTTGTAGGACCGGACCTGGCCGGTGACCAGGATCCGTTCGCCCCAGGCGCAGTCGGTTTCGCTCAGCAGGGCCAAGTCCGCCAGTACCCGCAGCCGGTCCACGGTGCCGGACAGCCGCTCCACCCCCAGGAAAAAGCTGTAAAACTGCCTGCCGTGGTTCTCATGGGAAAAGACGGGAGCAGTCTCCATGGTCCCGCAAAGCCGGATTTGATTGATGATGTATTCCATTTGTCCACCTCACTGAATGATCTGGAACACTTTATTCAGAGAGGGGGCGGAATATGCGTGAGACCAGGGATCAGGGACCAGGGATCAGAGCCCATAGGAGCGGATGCTCACATCTGCCCGTTGGTTCAGGGTTCGTAGGAGACGGGTTTCCCGTCCCGCTGGAATTGAGAGTTGAGAATTGAGAATTGTCGGTGTTTTGCAGATTGCCATCTGCAAAACGGGATTAAATTTGACGTCTGCAAAATCGACAGCAGGTTCATGCTTCGGCTGCGGCGCACAGTGTGCGCCACGGTTCAGCGTTCAGAGCCCGCAGAGGCTGCCCAACCTCCCCTGCCAAGGGGAGGGGGACCGGCGAAGCCGGTGGAGGGGTGCTGTCGGTTCCCGGTTGATGCCGGGTTCGTAACGGAGCACCACCTCATCCGTCAGCACTGCGCACTGCCGCCTTCCCCGCAAGGGGAAGGCTTGGATTTGCCTGAAGGCAAATTGCCTTTGTGCCGAAGGCCGGGACACTCCCCCCAGCGGGGGACGGGTGCGCAAATTTCACATTTATTTGAATAAAACAATTTCCTCCGGGCAAGCTATGGCCGGAGGGATGAAATATGTCGAAGAAGAATCGCAAAACCAGCACGGAGGTTCCCCAGGTGGGCAACGCCCTGGAGGTTCCCAATTACGTGATCCCCACCACCGATCTGGAATACCGGGAAATCAACGACCAGGTGGATCCCCGCCACATCGACAGCGGGGATCGCGGAACCGAGGATTGCAGACATTAAAAACGGGCGCACAACGTGCGCCCCTACATTTTGAGTCAGTTACCAGGGAGCAGGGATCAGAGCCCGTAGGGGCGGCTTTGATCCGCAAGGATGAGACGCCAGATTTGCGGAGCAAATAATCGCCAGCAGGGCGATCCGACCGGGTCTGATGCCGATACCGGGTTGGATTTGCCTGGCGGCAAATTGCGTTCGTGCCGAACGCCGGACGCGCGATGCGCGCCCCTACGGGCAGGTGCAGGCGCGGGGGCGGACAGCTCCACCGGCTTCGCCGGTCCCCCTCCCCTTGGCAGGGGAGGTTTTGGGACGTGCCCCAGACCCTGCGGATGATACGGACGAATCGTGTCGAATGTTTTCAAATCGTAATTTGAAAACACCGCAAATTCTCAATTCTCAATTCTCAATTTCCCGCAGCGTGATCCAGTACCGCTCCAGCTTGACACCCCGGCGGGGCTCGGTGACGGTGCCGGCATAGACGCCGCCGTTTTTCAGGATGACCCTGCGGCTGGCCTCGTTTTCCACCTTACAGCAGACCAGAATCCGTTCCAGCCCCTTTGCCTTGCAGATGGGCAGGACGGCCCGGAGCATCTCGGTGGCGTAGCCCTTGCGCCGCTCGGAGGGTCGGACCGAGTAGCCGATGTGGCCTGCGTACAGTTCGGTGTAGTCGTTGAGACAGTGGCGGAACTGCAGCATGCCTACCACACGGCCGTCCTCCTCCCGGACGGCCAGATAGCCGGTGGCCGGGACCTTGTCCGCCGGGACAGTCTGCGGGTGCTTGTAGAGCTCCAGCTCCGCCAGCCAGTCCGCGGTGTTTTCATAGTGCCGCAGGGGGCCGCAGCCGTCCATGGAGTTCCCGGCCTCCAGAAACTCCCGCCGGTAGGCCTGTATTTCTTTGTCATATTCCATGCTGGGCTCAATCAGCTTCATGAGACTCCCTCCCTTTTTCCGCATCATAGCAAAGAAGGACGCGGCTGTCAAGACACAGTATGGAATCTGCATCGTTTCGTGGAACTTTTTTCTTGCGAAGTCGACTGTGTTCATGTATAATGTTACAGTATGGCGCGGCTGCCCCCAAAGGCGGCGGCCGGGGAAAGGAATGGGACCATGAAAACAAAATTTCCGAAATACCTCTGCCGTCTGTTTGTGTTTCTCCTGCTCAGCGTGATGCTGGCGACCACGGCCTTCGCGGACATGGGGCCGAAGCCCTCCCTGGAGGTTCGGGTGGAGATCGAGGGGGAAAAGCGCGCGTTCTACGCGGCTATTCTGGTAAACACAAAGC
>JAEEGF011437949.1_pt1 | contig 74106 bp, 56 predicted proteins | sample 9134171 | NCBI WGS metagenome assembly JAEEGF01 (sample SAMN16246542, study PRJNA631951) | gut metagenome | biome: gut microbiome; feature: rumen; material: AP-attached | host: Bos | place: Iran: Karaj | collected 2018-10 | reverse complement strand
GAGACGGGACTCGAACCCGCGGCCTCGACCTTGGCAAGGTCGCGCTCCACCAACTGAGCCACTCGCGCATTTTTGTGTTTGCCATTGCTGAACACGAGTGATATAATACCACCGTGTTTCAAAAAAGTCAACGGTTTTTTTGTTTTTAATTGATGAACATTAACAGATATTTTCTGACAATAGGAGAGCGACATGAACGGGGCTGAAATGCTGATAAAAGTGCTGACGGATGAAGGCGTAGACACTGTGTTCGGATATCCGGGCGGCGCGATAATCGGGATATATGACGCATTGTACAGATGCAAAAAGATAAGGCACATCCTTACCGCACATGAGCAGGGGGCCGCGCACGCGGCTGACGGGTACGCGCGCGCCACGGGGCGTGTGGGCGTATGTCTTGCAACGAGCGGGCCGGGCGCGACAAATCTGGTCACGGGCATTGCAACGGCATACATGGATTCGGTGCCGCTTGTCGCGATCACGGGAAACGTTTCGACGTTCATGCTCGGAAAGGATTCATTCCAGGAGGTTGACATCGCAGGCATCACAATGCCTGTAACAAAGCACAATTTCATTGTAAAGGATGTGAGCAGACTCGCCGAGACCGTATACCGAGCTTTTGCGATCGCAAGGAGCGGGAGACCGGGACCTGTGCTTGTCGACATCACGACTGATGTGCTGATGGCGGAATGCCCGGAAAATACGGTTGACAGTTTTAAGCTCAGGAATTATGATACGTTTTCGGAAAAAGACCTGAAGGCGGCCGCAAAGCTCATCTCAAAGGCAAAGCGTCCGCTCATCTATGCAGGCGGCGGCGCTGCGATCTCGGGCGCCCAGAACGAGCTGATCGAGCTTGGAAAAAAGATCGATGCGGTTTTCTGCGATTCCCTGATGGGAAAAGGCGTTATTCCGGGAGACCATGCGAATTACCTCGGGATGACGGGAATTCACGGAACGGATGCCGCAAATTCAGCTGTCGATCAATGCGACCTCTGTATCGCCTGCGGAGTGCGTTTTTCCGACCGCGCGATGAGGGGAAGGGAAAACTTTGCGCCTAATGCCGAAGTGATCCACATTGACATAGATCCCGCTGAGATCAATAAAAATGTGAATGTCTCCCTTTCTCTCACGGGTGACGTAAAACACGTTTTAAGGGCGCTGCTCCCCTATATCACAGAGAAGAAGCATCCCGCATGGATACGCAGTTTATGTGATAACGGTGCATCAAAACCTGTCAAAGCACCAAAGACTACGCAGGTTTCAAAAACCCCGGATTCTGCTTTACTCTCTAAAGAAGGGATAGTACAAACGGTTTACGACACGACAAAAGACCTCGACGCGATGATAGTCGCCGAAGTGGGCGCGCACCAGATGGCGGCCGCAAGCGTTTATAAATTCAAAGCGCCGCGCACTTTACTCACATCCGGCGGACTCGGCACAATGGGATTCGGACTTGGAGCGGCCATAGGAGCAAAGCTTGCGCGTCCCACCGCTACGGTCATAAATCTCGCTGGTGACGGCTGCTTCAGGATGAACATGGCGGAGCTTGCAACCGCATCACGTTATTCCGTTCCCATCATTGAGATAATCTTCAACAACCGCTGTCTCGGGCTTGTACGTGAGATGCAGGACGAATTTTGCGGAGGACGACATTCTTGCACGGATATCAACGACAACGTTGATTTTGTAAAAGTGGCGGAAGGCCTCGGATGCAAGGGTGTCCGCGTTTCAACGGTGAAAGAACTGCAGGCGGCCTTAAAACAGGCCTTGAAGTCCAAGGTGCCTTTCGTCATCGACTGCACCATAAAAGAATAGACAAAGGAAACACGTTAACAATGGCAGAAATTTTAAGAAAATCGGATTTTTACTTTGATCTTCCCGAGGAGCTTATCGCACAGGATCCTCTCGAAGACCGTTCATCATCAAGGCTTCTCGTGCTCGATAAGATCACGGGAGAAGTGCAACACAAGGTTTTCAGCGACATCACGGAATATCTACGTCCCGGCGACTGTCTCGTTATAAATGACACAAAGGTCATCCCCGCGCGTCTTCTCGGAGTAAAGACAGGCGAGACTGACGGCTCTTCAAGGCAGTACGGCGCTCATGTCGAGGTTCTTCTTTTAAAGCGTCACGAAGGCGACGTATGGGAAGCTATTGTAAAGCCCGGCAAGAAACTCAGGACAGGTGCAAAACTCACATTTGGTGACGGTCTGCTCGATGCGGAGATAGTGGACTGTCTTCCCGACGGTAACCGCATGGTGAAGTTCCTTTACAAAGGGATCTTTGAAGAGATCCTGGACAAACTCGGCCAGATGCCGCTCCCTCCCTATATCACGCACGAACTCAAGGACAAGAACAGATACCAGACGGTATACGCAAAGAACGACGGTTCCGCGGCAGCTCCCACGGCAGGGCTTCATTTTACCGAAGCGCTTCTTAAAAAGCTTGAGGACAACGGCGTTATCATTGCGCGTGTAACGCTTCACGTGGGTCTCGGCACATTCCGCCCGGTCAAAGAAGAAAACGTTCTCGACCACCTTATGCATACCGAAAGCTATCAGGTACTCGAGGCCGAAGCAAAAAAAATAAACGATGCGAAGGCTGCCGGCGGAAGGCTCATCTGCGTCGGTACGACGAGCACCAGGACCATTGAGACAGTAGCCGATGAAAACGGCGTGATACGTCCCGGCTCCGGCGACACCCAGATCTTCATTTATCCTGGGTACAAGTTCAAAGCTCTCGACTGCCTTATCACAAACTTCCATCTTCCGGAATCAACGCTCATCATGCTGGTATCGGCACTTGCCGGCAGAGAGCATGTACTTGCTGCTTATGAAGAAGCAATTCGCGAACGATACCGCTTTTTCTCGTTCGGTGATGCGATGTTCATAAAATAAAAAGAACCTGCGGGCCGCCTGTAAACAGCTGCATTCAGGATAATGTATATACAAGCGTTGTACTGTTTGGGTGATGGATAGCAGGATCATCCGCGGCTTGAAAAGGGGAAAGAATTTCGCGTGTATCGGGATCATTTTGTGCGGAATGCTTCTTGCAGAGCTGGTACGTTGTGATTACGGCTTGCTGGGAATCGGACTTGTGGTGGCTTTTCACCTCTTGAAGAAGCATAAGCTATTAATGCTTTTTGTAGGCATGTTACAATATTTTGCGGGGTTTATTATCCATAATTTGCCGAATGCATTGATCCAATACAGTACAAATTTAGGATCTATGCAAAAGGGATGGGAAATGTTTTACCGGTGTTTGGAGGAGAATCTTCGTAACTATGCCCGCTTTGTTTTGCCCGATATGGTGGGAGTACTTGCGGCCTTGATCCTGGTCTTGTTTTATGATCGTTCAAAAGGCCGGCAGCTTCCAAAGGTTTTCTATTACGTGTTTTATCCTGTGCACATGCTGATATTGTATGCGGCGTTAAGATTATTTATGCATTTTGTCTGATGCAGGCTCGACGATAATTTTCAGACGATAATTTCCCGCTTGCCATCTTTAAGCGGATATGATACCATATCACTCGAGTCGGGGACGGCACCCATAACAAAAAACAGCACTCGATCCATTCAATGATGCAGGGGGAGAAACCCATGACAAAAAACGTAAGTGTTGTTGATGAATCAGGCAGACTTATCGGAACCACCTACCCGAAAAGGGCAAGGGGCTTAGTAAAAAACGGCCGGGCACGTTATGTGTCCTGCGAAACAGAGGATACAATTTGCCTGACGTGTCCGCCGGATAATTTGGAGGACAAAACAATGACAGAAGATTCTTTAAAAACGGTTACATGCACACCTTCCGCGGAATATGCGCTTCACATGCTTGAATGCATCGCACTCGACACAGAGACCTTAAGGAATGCGGTGGAGCAGGTCTCAAACGAGACAGACAACGGCATCGCTCATATGATCGAGGCGCATGAGAAGACAAACAGGGAGCTTATCTCGTTTTACACTCAGATGTACAATGAGTACAAGCCTGCGGCTCCCGCAAAACAGAGCAACACGGTGGCACGTTTCACCGAGATCGCGGATATGCTCAAAGGTCTCAACAGAAACGACTATGACGAGCATGCATGGAACACGCTCATGGAAGCGGCAAAAGCACAGCTTTCCCGCAACTATTGATGCAAGGGATCGGTTAGTCGGACAAAACGGTTCGTACATTATCAGAACCTCACTTTACCGGAAGGCAGAGTGAGGTTCTTTTTTGATCTTATTGATTTTTCATCCTTCATGAAATCTGCCTCATCACGAATTTCCACCTTCCGGAATCTACGCTCATAATGCTCGTTTCTGCGCTTGCGGGGCGTGAGCATGTGCTCTCGGCGTATGAAGAAGCCATACGCGAGCGCTATAGATTTTTCTCGTTCGGTGACGCAATGTTTATAAAATGATACGGATTTAAAGAGCAAATGCCTCGGAATGTTAACAAATGTTAACGTCTCGGGGCAAATTTTTATATAAAAATGATAAATAAACTTGAAAAATATGTTAAAATATTGTATAAATGTGTTAATGGGCAATGATGTCGTACACAAAGGGTGAAGGCTCTTGCCTTAAGAGAGGAGATTATTATGAGGTTTGCTAAGGAAAGAGCACAGATCATCGCGGACCAGCTGAAGTTTTACAGCGTTGAGAAAACATCTTTTGTTGACGGCTGGAAGGTGAAAGAAGGCTGCTTTATCACCCCTGAAGAGGCAGAGGTTGCCGAAGGGGAATGGCGCGATTTTGACAACACAAAAGAACTTTGGTACGGTCCCGACAGACACTACTGGTTCAGAAACGATATAACGATCCCTTCCGATATGGACGGCAAGGAAGTATGGTTCCTGGTAAGGACACAGCTTGAGAACGGCGACGACGGAAGAAATCCGCAGTTCCTTGTTTTTGTTAACGGACTTGTTACCCAGGGACTTGATATCAACCATAAAGAGATACTGTTAACCACCAAAGCAAAAGGCGGAGAAACCCTTCGCGTGGATCTTCAGGCATACACAGGCACGCTCCACAACGAATTTAAGCTCCGTACGGACCTTCTTGTGATAAACCCCGAGACAAACGCACTTTACTATGACATTCAGGTCCCTCTCTGGGGACTTAACAGAATGGAAGCCGACAAGCGCCCGAGAGTCGAGATAGAGGAAGTAGTTAACGATACCATAAACCTCCTCGATCTTAGAAATCCCGGAAGCAAGGAGTTCCACGAATCCGTAAAGACGGCTTCCGAATATATCGGAAAGCATCTGTATGAGGACCTTTCGGGCTACAGCGATGTGATCGCGACCTGCATTGGACACACTCATATCGACGTCGCATGGCTCTGGACCGTTGCGCAGGTAAGGCAGAAAGCCTGCAGAAGCTTTGCAACGGTACTTAAGCTCATGGACGAATTCCCGGATTACAAGTTCATGTCCAGCCAGCCCCAGCTCTACAAATTCGTTAAGGAGCGCCATCCCGAAGAATACGCCCGTATCAAGGAGCGCGTGAAGGAAGGCAGATGGGAGCCCGAAGGCGGAATGTGGGTAGAAGCGGACTGCAACCTCACATCCGGCGAGTCACTTGTAAGACAGTTCATTTACGGAAAACGCTTCTTTAAAGAGGAATTCGGAAAGGACAACCGCGTCCTCTGGCTTCCCGATGTTTTCGGATATAACGGGAACCTCCCCCAGATCATGAAAAAGTCGGGCATCGACTATTTCATGACCACAAAGCTTGCGTGGAACCAGTTTGACAAGATCCCGTTCGACACCTTCAACTGGGAAGGCATTGACGGCAGCACCGTATTTACACACCTCATCACAACCCTCGGTGTGGGACAGAGCCTTAACAGCTATTTCACCACATACAACGGCATGCTCCATCCCGATTCGATAATGGGCGGCTGGGAGCGCTATCAGAACAAGGACATCAACAATGACATTCTTGTTTCCTTCGGATGGGGAGACGGCGGCGGCGGCCCCACAAGAGTGATGCTTGAGACCGCAAAGCGCATGAAGCACGGCATCAAGGGCATTCCGAAGGTTCGTCAGGAAGGTTCGAGGACGTATTTTGAGGAACTCGAAAAGAAAGTAGGAAACAGCAAGCGCCTGCCCAGATGGGTCGGAGAGCTTTACTTTGAGTATCACCGCGGAACGCTTACTTCCATGGGAAGGAACAAGCGTTCAAACAGAAAGACCGAATATATGATGATGGAGCTTGAGCTTCTTGCGACGCTTGCCGCGCTCAAAGGAGCAAAGTACCCCAAGGCCGAAATGGATGACATGTGGGAGATAATACTCCGGAACCAGTTCCATGACATCCTTCCCGGTTCTTCGATAAAGGAAGTTTACGACGTTACAAAGGTTGAATACGAGGAGATCGCAAAAGAGATCAAAACTCTTGAAGACGAGAGAACAGCATGCGTTGTGGGACAGGGAAATGACACAGTTCTTTTCAACACACTCGGATTTGACCGTGACGACGTTGTTACATTTACAGGTGAAGTTCCCGAAGCGTTTGCATACGGAAATGACGTTTATCCCGTTCAGAAGACCGCAGACGGTGGCGTTGCATATGTAAAGCACATCCCTTCAAAGGGCTATGTGACACTTACACCTGCCGCAGGAAAAGCGGAAAACAGACTGAACATTTCAGGAAACAATATCGAGACTCCTTTCTATCGTATTTCGATAGATAAGTTCGGCGGTTTCACAAGCATCTACGATAAGGAAGCCGAGAGAGAACTGCTCCTTCCCGAAAGAACAGGAAACGAGCTCAGGGTTTACGAAGACAAGCCCATGTGCTTCTCCAACTGGGACATTGATGTTTATTACCAGGAGAAATCGTGGAGAGTGGACGAGGTGACGGATTTTGAATGGATCGAGAAGGGACCTGTCCGCGCGACTCTCTCTGTGGGCCTTAAGATGGGAGACACCGTGATCCGCCAGAAGATCATGTTCTATGCCGACACCAGAAGGATCGACTTTGAGACCTATGTTGACTGGAAGTTCTCCGAGCACCTGATGAAGGTACATTTCCCGCTTGACATCCACACAGACGAAGCGAGATTTGACATACAGTTCGGTAACCTCACAAGAAAGATCCACAAGAACACAAGCTGGGATTTTGCGCGCTTTGAATCGTGCGGCCACAAGTGGGCTGATGTTTCCGAGGGCGGCTACGGCGTGAGCCTCATGAACGACTGCAAATACGGATATTCCGTTCTTGATCACAATCTTTCACTCACACTGATCAAGTCCGGCACGGATCCTCAGGCTGCAGACAGAGAAGAGCACTTCTTTACATATTCGCTCTATCCTCACCTTGGCGGATTTGCCGCTCAGAATACCGTTCACGAGAGCTTTAACCTTAACGTTCCCGTAAAGGTAATTGCAGGAGCACCCGAAAAGGACCGCTTCTCCTTCATGAGCATCGACTGCGACAACGTTGTGCTTGAGACCATAAAGCACGCAGAAAACGGCGACGGCATCATCGTAAGACTCTATGAGACGGAAAATACAAGGTGCCGCGTGAACTTAAGCACTGCGTTTGACATAAAGAACGTTACCGAGACAAACCTTACCGAGGACGAAACTCTCGGGGACGTAAAGGCAAACGGCAAAAACTTCAGTTTTGAGATAAAGCCTTACGAAGTAAAGACATTCAGAATAAGATTTTAACGGTGGATATTTGAAATGGCTGGAAACACCACAAAATACAAACTTATAGGCTATGTCGGGAGCGGTGAGATCACCGAGAGCGATGTGAAAAAGCTCACACACATAAACATCGCTTTCGGAGGACTCGTATCCGACGGGACCGTGACAGGAGCAAAGCACGACAAAGTGCTGATGATACCGCAGTTCAAAAAATGGAATCCCGACATAAAAGTCCTGCTCTCGTTTGTGGGAGCGCCGGGGGCGAGCAATTCCTTTGCCGTGTGCTCAGCAGATGAAGGTTTAAGAAAAAAAACAGCAAAGAGCATGGCGGAGCTCATCACCGAGACGGGCCTTGACGGCATCGATCTCGACTGGGAATACCCTTGCGTTCCTTCAAACGGATATGATACAACACCTGAAGACCGTGACAATTTTACCCTGCTCTGCAGAGAGATAAGAAACGAACTCGACAAACTCCCGGGGGAGAGAAAACTCCTTACGATCGCTGCGGGAGCGGATCTTTACTATGTGAAATGCACGGATCTTCCGGCTCTTTCCGAGATACTCGATCATATCTGCCTTATGACTTACGATCTGAAATGCGGTTTTCATGCACTTGCGGGACATCACACAGCGCTCTATTCAAACATCGGAGATGTTTTCAGGAACAGCTGCGACCAGGCGCTCACGCTTTTTCATGAGGCTGGTGTGCCAAAGGAAAAGCTGCTCATGGGCTGCGCATTCTATTCGAGAAAATGGGTAGAGATCGCGGACAGGAACCATGGACTTCTGCAGATATGCAAGTACGGCGGGGGATACGGACCGGATTACGGCGAGCTTTCGACCGAGTATGTTAACAAAAAAGGCTTTGTGCGTTATTGGGACGACGAAGCGAAAGCACCTTACCTTTTTGACGGGTCGACGTTCCTTTCCTACGATGATCCGGAATCGCTGAAACTAAAGGCAGAGTACGTTAAAGAACATGGCTACGCAGGGTGCTTTTACTGGGAGCACAAATGTGACAAGACACGTGTGCTTTTGAACACTTTACATGATAATCTCCTTGGATGACGACCGCTCGGCTTAAGAGCAGGACAGGATAAAAACATGGAAGAAAAAGACGAAAAAATGATCCCTGAGACAGAGAATGCGGTTGAGGAAGGCGTGCATAACTACAGCCGTGCGGACCGCTACGTTCCTCCGAAGGAGGAAGCTGTAAAGGCACAGCTTGAGTGGTTTCAGGACCAGAAGATCGCACTTATGATGCACTGGGGGATATATTCCCAGTGGGGAGTTGTCGAGTCCTGGGCACTTTCGGACGAGGACACTTCCTGGTGCAGAGAACGCGATGATTTTGAATTTGACGACAAGACCTTTAAAGAGCAGTACTTTGCGCTGAACAAGACGTTCAACCCGGTGCGCTTCAGACCTGAAAAATGGGCTGAAGAAGCCGCAAACGCAGGGTTTAAGTATGTTGTGTTCACGACCAAGCATCATGACGGCTTCTGCATGTGGGACAGCAAATATTCGGACTACAAGATAACTTCGCCCGACTGCCCGTTCCATACAAACAAAAATGCAAATGTCGTAAAAGTGCTTTTTGACGAGATGCGAAAGAAAGGGCTCGGCATCGCGGCATATTTTTCCAAGGCCGACTGGCATGTGCCCTGTTACTGGACCAAAGACGGCGAAATGGGTGAAAAGACCTGGCGCGGTCCTTCTTACGATCCCGCAAAGAACCCGAAGAAATGGGAAGAATTCAGAGAGTTTACAAAGAACCAGATAATCGAGCTTGTAAGAGATTACGGAAAGATAGATGTTCTCTGGTTTGACGCGGGATGGGTGTGCAAGGAATCAGGCGAAGACATACGTCTAGGCGAGATAGTCGACGAAGCGAGGCGAATCCAGCCCTGGGTGCTTTCCGCAGACCGTACCGTCGGCGGACCTTATGAGAACTATGTGACGCCCGAACAGTGTGTTCCGGACGAACCGCTCGGTATTCCGTGGGAAAGCTGCATTACGATGGGCACCTCGTTCTCGTTTAAATATGAGGATAAATACAAGACTCCGAGAGAACTTGCGTGTCTCCTGATGGACATAGTGGTAAAGGGCGGAAATCTTGCGCTTAACGTGGGACCGCAGCCTGACGGAAGACTGCCTGAGGGTGCGCTTGTTTCGATGAGAGGACTTGGGGAATGGTTACGTGTATTCGGTGAGGGGATCTACGGTACCAGAGTCTGTGCGCCTTATAAGAAGGACGGGATATACTTTACGCAGAAGAAAAAGGGAAACACCGTCTTTGCTTTTAAGATGTACGAGAATGAAAACGATGAGGCCGGAAAAGAATTCTTTGTACCGCTCGATATGGGGATAGAAAGCGTTGCACGTCTTGAAGACGGCGAAGAAGTAAAATTTGAAAAGGTTGACGGAGGGTATCGGCTCACCTGCAAGACCAAAGCAGAGGGGCATCCCATCGCGACAGCCTTTAAGATCAAAGTTTCTGCATGATAGGAGAATATAAATGTCCAGACCTGAACTTACGGCAAACTTGACAAAAAAGATATCCGAAGATTTTGAAAAAGCATTTCCGCTTTTTGGCGAAAGACAGGAAGAGATCAGAAAAGGGCTTGATAAGCTCAATGACACCGAAAGAGTGCTTGCGATGTATCTCTATGCACATATGCCGCTTTCCGATGTCGGAGCGTATGATTTTGACGTATTTAAGGGATATGCCGTTCACGGTGCATTTCTGCTCGATGTATCTCCTTTCCTTGACGGAGTCGGGATCACTGAGTTTTTACAGTATGTGCTCGCGCACAGGATCAATTCCGAGGACATCACAGACTGCAGAAGATTCTTTTATGACATGGTCTTTGACAGAGTAAAAGGTCTTGACACCGCAAATGCCGTGCTTGAAGCAAACAACTGGTGCTATGAGCAGGCGACCTACCGGTCAACGTCGATAAGGACCGCGTCACCGATGACGGTTTATCTTGGCGGCTTCGGACGCTGCGGTGAGGAATCAACGTTTCTCACAACGGTATTAAGAAGTCTCGGCATCCCGTCACGTCAGGTATATGTGCCCAGGTGGAGCCACAGCGATTCCAATCACGCATGGGTGGAGATACTTATCGGAGACGAATGGAAATACACAGGAGCCTGCGAGCCGAAGCCCATCCTCAACAATGGATGGTTCCCGTATGCGGCGTCGCGCGCGATGGTTGTTCACTCAAGGCTTTTTGATGACAAAAACTCGACTTCGGAAGAAGTGACCGAAATGGACGGAACGGCTGTGCTCTTAAATGAGAGCAGGCGTTATCTGATTCCGAAGGACTTTACGGTAACCGTTCTTGACGAGGACGGAAAGCCGGTAAAAGATGCAACGGTAAGATTTGAGATAGTGAATTCCTCCGAGTTTTTCCCGGTAGCATGCCTTAAGACGGACGAAAACGGCAAAGCCAATATCAGCATGGGACAGGGAACTGTGCATCTCACTGCGCTCTTTGAGGGAAGAGCAGGCGAGGCATTCGCGGAGATTGAAAAGACGAGCGGAGCCGTGGTAAAGCTCGGAAACGAGCCGGGCACGGACAAATGGGTAAGATACCGCATAAACGCGCCTCAGTCGGCTCATGTGAGCTCCGTCGATATGACCGATGAGGAAGAAAAACTGCAGAATGAAAAGAATGCGGCAGGGGACAAACTCAGAAACGGCAGACAGGAATCATATTTCGACAAGGAATATGCGGAGCGTTTCAAGGACTTTGAGGGTATAACAAGGGCGCTTTCCGAAGCTCACGGAAACTTCGGAACATTGAGAAAATTTATTGACGAGAACATACCCGGGATCGGGCTTAAGGAAAAGGATATGCTCCTTAAGACGATCTCGCAGAAGGACTGCAGGGACATAACATTTGACACATTAAAGGATGCGCTTTCGGCCTTTTCTTACGAGAAGGACTTTGACGAAGAGATATTCAGGGAATTTGTGCTCGCGCAGAGGATATCCTTTGAAACGGCAACACCGTTCAGAAAGTTTCTTTCGGAGAGATTTTCCGACAAGAAGGACGAGATAAGAAAAGATCCGGCCGGCTTTTACGGTTTTGTCAACAGGACGTTCAAAACGTTCATCGACAAGGAATACACCACGATCCTCTCGACTCCGGAAGGCCTTGTAAAGACCGGCTCCGGAACACAGTATTCAAAAGACGTGCTGTATGTCGCAATACTCAGGACGTTCGGTGTGCCCGCGCGATTCGACTGGTGCTATGAGAAACCGCAGGTATATGTGAACGGTGAGTTTGTCTATGCAGATCCCGCATTTGAAAGGACCGCGGAGCTCTGCCTTACGAGCCTTGACGAAAAAGCGCCCGAATACAGCGGAAACTACACCATAGGCATGAGACAGGCCGACGGGCACTTTGAGACCATAGGGGCCTGGGGCACAAGATTTGAGAACGGAAAAGCTTTGATAAAGCTCGCTCCGGGTGAATACAGGATAGTCACCTGCGAGAGAATGGCAAGCGGAAGCATAGCGGGAAAGACGATACGTTTTTCGCTCGCGGAAGGTGAGCGTGAAAACCTTGAGATCTCGGCGAACGAGATAGGCGCGGACGAATTCATTTCCGAGAGGGATTTACCGGAAAGCACGACAAGATTCACAAAGGGTAACGAAGGACGCGGACTCCTGATACTCGCAGATCCGGGAAAGGAGCCCACGGAGCATGTCTTCAATGAGCTTCTGGAGATAAGCAGGATGTCGGGCTTCCCCAAGTGCCCGATCAAACTGTGCCTGAAGGATGAGAGCGCTTTAAAGGATCCTACGATGGTAAAGATCCTGGGGACATATAAGGACATTGAGACGACATTTTCCGATATCGAAACCGATGCTTCAGAGATCGCAAAAGCAACGGGAGTCAGATACAAGGGTCTGCCTTATATCTGCGTGACCGAAGGCGAGACTAAGGCACTTTATGCATGCAGCGGATACAATGTGGGCTGTGTTGATATATTTGCAAAGATAATCAGAGGACAGCAGGGAAACTGACGGGGGTAAGAAAAATGAACAAGACAGAATGGAAAGCGGCTGCGGAAAAGGCATGGGAAGACTACAAGGAGAGAGAGAAAAAGGATCCTGTACGCCTAGATGAGATCAAAAACCAAAAGATGGACTTCGGTGAAGTGTCCATGAAATACGGGATCGCGGTGATAGGAGAGCCCGGTGAGAACGGATATCCTCTCTATATCGCGATGCACGGCGGCGGCGGAAGCCCCACGCCCGATATCAACAACCAGCAGTGGGAGCATATGGGGATATATTACAAAAACAGCGTTAAAAACGGTGTTTACGTAAATACCAGAGGCGTAAGGGACACCTGGGACTGCCACGGAAATCCGGAATCTTTCCCGCTTTACGACCGCCTCATCGAAAACATGATCCTTTTCTATAACGTAGATCCGAACAGAGTTTATTTCCTCGGATTTTCCGCAGGCGGAGATGGCGTGTATATCTGCGCACCGAGACTTGCCGACAGGATCGCCGCAGCAAATATGTCCGCGGGACATCACAACGGCACCAGCGTATGGAATATGAGGAACACACCCTTACAGCTTCAGGTGGGAGCACTCGACGGAGCATACGGAAGGAATTTTGCGACAGTAGAGTACCAGATAAAGCTTGATGAGCACGAGAAAAAGTACGGCGGATACATCCACAACACTTTTGTGCATTTCAACAAGCCACACAATTTCTATGACAACCACGGCGACGAGCTTCAGGAAGTCATGGCTGATGTTTACAAATGGCGCGACCAGGATCTTGAAGAGACAAAGAAAGCCGACACCGACGCGGTGCATTTCCTTGACAGATATAAGAGAAATCCGCTTCCTGACAGGGTGGTATGGGATCTTACAAACCGCGCTCCTTTAAGAAAAGTTGAAAGTTTTTACTGGCTGAACTGCCCGAAGACGGTGCAGGAGGGCTTTATCGTAGCGGATCTCGACAAGGAGAACAACGCGGTGCGGATATTGAGCGACACTACGGCCAAGGCCTTTGATGTGCTTTTGAACGATGACATGCTCGACCTTGACAAGCCCGTAAAGATAATAACACCTGCGGGAGAATATACGGAATGCGTTACGAGAAGCGAGACAGAGCTTGAAAAAACTCTGGAAGAGCGCGGAGACAAGGATTACATCTTCAGCTCACGCATTCATGTGAAGATGTAGCGGGAGTTTTTATGAAGCCTTCATTCTTAAAGTTCATATATACGGGGACAGTGCTGCTTTTTGTCTTGCTTTCCGGGTGCGGCAAAGTCGTGACGGACAGCAAGACAGCGCCTTCTCCGGAAGCAGAGGTAACACTCACGCCTTCCTTGACGCCGGAAGCCAAGAATGACGACGTTCCGGAAGAGAACGAGACCGCGTGCTTTCCGGTTATCCGTATCACGACGTCCACGGGCGCGGACGTGACCACAAGGGAAGAATACATTGCGGGAACGATAGAAGTGACGGATCCTGCTTCGGATTATTCCCTTCCTCTGACACCTGTAAACATCAGGGGACGAGGAAACGGGACCTGGAATTTTGAAAAGAAATCTTACAAGATAAAATTTGACGAAAAACTGAACCTCCTGAACATAGGGGAGGGTAAGGCGAAAAAATGGGTTTTGCTCGCTAATATGTGCGATCAGACGCTCCTTCGAAACTATGTCGCGCTGAATTTCGGAGCAAGCCTTCCGGGAATAGACTATATGCCAGCCTGTCTCACTGTCGACGTTTACCTTAACGGCGAGTACAGAGGCGTCTATCTTCTGACGGAGCAGATAGAAGAGAAAAAGCACAAAGTAAAGCTCGATATGACAAATATCGACACGTCGGAAGATATAGGCTATCTTTTTGAGATGTCCTATTATGCGGATGATGTGGTGTTCAATGCCGCAAACAGGAACTTCAAGCTCAAATCGGATCTTTCTTTAAACCCTTCTCTGGCGTCAAAGCAGCTCGCGTACATAAGAGACTATGTGGACGAATGCTACACTGCCGTAAAATCCGGTGACAGAGAAAAAATAGAAAGCCTTATCGACATTGATTCGCTGGTCGATACCTATCTTCTTGAAGAAACAATCAAAAATCTCGACTGCGGCTGGGATTCGTTCAACATGTACAAAGATGCCGGCGGAAAGCTTTTCTTCGGGCCCGCATGGGATTTTGACCTGTCTCTCGGAAACGGTGACGAAGGAACTGAATACACATCCGATTTCTATGCCGCATTAAACCTTAAGGGACAGTCAAACGCCTGGTTTTACACCTGCATGAGGCAGAAATGGTTCAGGGAACTCGTAAGAGAACACTGGAACGCACAGGGCCTTCAGAGGGAAAAAGCGATAGAGATGCTTCTTGAGGAAGCTGAAAGAGGTTATGATGGATATGCAAGGAACTTCACTCTGTGGGATGTGATGGGCACAAAACAGAGCAGAGAGACCAAAGAAATCCTGAAACTAAAGACCTACAGAGAGCATGTCGATTATCTCGCAAAATGGATGAGAGAGCGCTTTTCATGGCTTGACGAACACATAAATTCCGATCGTTTCCTTGCGGATGATTTTGTAAAATGGGCGACGGATATGTGGAACGAGACCACCGGAGACTCCGCGGTCGCGGAATCCGGCGCAGTGGTCGAAGACGCGACACCTGAGAGGCCTTACGGCACAGAGCCTGTGGTTCTTGAAGACCCTGCCGGCAGGCTTTCCGGAAAATATAAGCTCTTAAACTGCTACATCGATGTGTCAAAGGCCAAAGCAAATGTGCCCGGGTATGAAGGAGAGTCATATATAAATCTCTTTGACAATGACACGGGAACAAAGTACTGCACCTACAGTTACACAAACTTTGACATATCTTTCCGCCTTGATGAGCCGAGGCTTGTAACGCATTATGCGCTATTCACCGGAAATGATACCGCAAGCTACCCTGTGAGAAATCCGGATTCATGGAAGCTTTATGCTTCAAATGACGACAATGCGGACAGAAACGGCACCTGGGTACTGATCTCGGACCTTTTTGACGGGGACGCGCTGACTACCGAGTCACGCCGTGGCACGGGATTTGAGACGCTTGCCGATAAGCCTTACAGATACTACCGCATAGTATTTGAAAACGGCTATGATATCCTGCAGCTTTCCGAGTTTTGGATATTTGAAAAAACAGAATAAAAAAAATACTCTTCATCGGAACCTGCCGGTGAAGAGTTTTTTTATTTAACAGTCGGTTGAGTGCCGGAAGATCACTTCGCAGCAGAGATATATGATCTCGTTGCAGGCATTTGGATGCCGGATTCTGTAGAACAGCTGCTGCATGAGTCTGAGGCCCAGTTCCTCATTATGCACCTGGACGGTAGTGAGATCGAAAAGCCCGAAATATTCCGGGTTTCCGTCAAAGCCTGAGATCAGGATGTCTTCCGGAACCGAGAGGCCTCTTGCGGTGAGGTCCTTGTATACGATGCTCGCAACGAAGTCGCTCACGCATACGAACACTTCGGGAAGAGTCTTTATGGAGTCTATAAACGAGTGGATCTCTTCATAGTAGGTGTTTGCGCCGATGGAGCCGGTGAGACAGCATTCTTTTATGAGCGGAAGGTTGTTCTTTTCAAGCGAATGGAGGAAACCGTAATAACGCTCGTAGTTTGTCTGAGCGTATTCAATATCTCCGATGAAGCCGAAGCGTTTCTTGCCTTTTTCGGCGAGGTGGTCAACGATCTCACCGATGCCTGAGCGGCCCTCAATGAGTATCAGGTCGCCGTTAAGCTTACGGTAAGGGAACTTTGTGACCGTGTCCATAAATACCTTTGGAACAGGGAGCGCTGAAAGCATGCTGAGAAGCTCTTCGCTGTAGACATTCAGCACGATCATTCCCTGCACCGTGCCGTTTGTGAGAACCGAAGGGAGCACGTAATCCGGACCGATGTCGCTCGGAAGGTATGTGTACATGAGATTTATGCCGAGAAGCGATGCCTCTTTTGCGATCTCGTGGATGATGCTCATCCAGAATACGGATGTTTCAGGACGTGACACCGTGACGGAAACGGTGGGCTTGTTGTCCTGTGACTGCATATAGACGGAGGCGGAAGATGAAGCGGGTGTTTCAGCTTTTGCTTTATCTGACTTGTCGGAACCTTCTTCAAGCTGCATCTGCTGTGTCAGATATTCCACCGACTTGTCCGAGATCTTGTCAAACATCTCTTTTACATCGTCGGGGATATTGTATTTAAGCTGGATGGCTTTCATAATGACGGCTTTCCGGGTGTAATCCGAAACGCCTTCACGCATTGTCATGACCTTCCATACCGTGACGCGGCTTATCCCAAGTTCGTCAGCGATATCCTGCATTGTTGTTTTTCTCATGTCCGTCTCCTTTATGATCAAAAGATCGTGGTCCTGCCGTCCGCAAAGATCGAGATGCGGCTGCCTTCTTTCATGCCTTCTGTCTTTACCGAGATCTCAAATGAGTGGTCTGTGGTCTGTATGGTGTAATCGAGATCCTTTATCAGTTTATTTTCCTCACAGGGACTGTATTCCTGCAAGATGCTCTTTAATACCTTGATGTCGGAAGTGAACGATCCGTTTGCTTCAAAACAGATATGTTCTGCGTAGTACAGCTTCCTGAGTTCCCATTTGACAAGCTCTTCCTTGGGGATATCAAAGGCCGTGTTGTCATTGCCCGAGAACACAAGGAAGCCCCAGAGCTCGGGATAGTGGATGTTAATCACGCCTGTGGGAGCCCATACCCAGTTGTCTTCGGGAAGGGGGAGGTCTGAACCCGGGCGTTTTCTTTTTTCTATGCGTCCGTTCACTTCGTCTACAGTCCACTGGACTCTTGAGAAGTTCAGTCTGAAATAGTCGTTTGCCTTAGGCGTTCCGGTAAACGGAGAGCACTCTGTGATAGCTTTAAAAGGGATAACCACTTCGACAGACCAGGAGACATTGTCCTTGGAAAGAGAATTCAGAGAACCGTTTATGTGCACCGCGGTCCTGAGCCCGTGCATATCATAGCAGTTCACGGCTTTTCCGTTGTCCCTGTAGGCTTTTGTGAGAAGAAGGTCCCACACGGTATTCAGCGCGTTCATCTCAAATTCGTAATAGCCCTGTGTATCGGAGTCGGGATCTATAAAGATCTCAAAATCGTTGTCCTGAAAAATAACGCAGTCACGCTCCGTGAGCGTTGCCCAGATCTCATTTCCGTAAAGCACGGCGGCAATATAGAGGTATTCGTCGTCCCACTGGAGCTTTGCGCGTGTCTTAAAGCGTGGCACGGGGCGGATCGAGCCTTCGATGTCCGGAAAATCATATGTAAAAGGTACATCTTTCCAGAAATCTTTATCGATATTTCCGTCAAGCACAAAATCTTTTGTCCTGCGCTTACAAATGTAAACAGGCGGATTAAAACCGACCGCCGGGACCGGGATCTTTGGTGTTACTTTCATTTAATGATTCCCCCTCATGAGTCTTATTTGGTATTATATTAGAGTATAACATTATTGTTTCGTTCAGGCAACATTTTATTAACATTTTTATTAACATTTTTGTTAATTTTTTTGTTTGACACATTGAATTGTTAAGGGTAAAATATTAACCGATACTGTAATGTTCCCCTTACAAAAGAGGAGATGTCATGAAAGACGCATATAAGACAATATATGATGAATTCGCGGCTCCGGAGAAACGGGCGAAGGCCCTTCTGGGACTTATGACGCTGAAAGAAAAGGTCGGACAGTTAAATCAGCACCTTTACGGATTTAACATTTTTGAGCGTAAAGGTGAAAAATTTGAACTTACCGAAGAATTCAAAAAGGAAGTTGACGAATTTGGCGGGATAGGCGTGCTTTACGGGCTCTACAGGGCCGATCCGTGGTCGGGAAAAACTTCCGAAAACGGGATAACCGCGGCGCTCACGCCCAAGGCCTACAATACCGTGCAGCACTATGTCATTGAGCATTCAAGGCTTCATATACCGATGCTCCTCAGCACCGAATGTCCGCATGGGCATCAGGCGCTCGATGCGGGACTTCTCCCCGTAAACCTTGCCGTCGGAGCAACATTTGACGGTGAGCTTCTTAGAAAAGCTTTTAAAGCATGCGGAAAACAGCTGAAGGACATGAACGTGGACTTTGCGCTGATGTCCGTGCTTGATGTGTGCCGCGATCCCAGATGGGGGAGGAGTGAAGAATGCTATTCCGAGGATCCTTATCTTTCTTCAGTGATGGCGGAAAACGCGATAAAAGGCATGAGATCGTCGGGAGTTGCGACTGTAGCGAAGCACCTTTGCGCACAGGGCGAAACAAAGGGCGGCGTCAATGCGAGTGCAGCGCTCATAGGTGAACGTGAGCTTAAGGAGATACATCTTCCTCCTGTAAAGGCTGCCGTAAAAGCCGGCACCGACGGAGTCATGGCTGCGTACAACGAGATAGATGGCGTTTACTGCCATGCGAATGATAAGCTGCTAAACGGCATACTCCGCGATGAATATGGTTTTGACGGCATCGTTATGGCCGACGGATGCGCTGTAGATGCGCTCACGCAGATGACGGGAGACACGGAAAAATCCGCGGCGCTCGCACTTAAGTCCGGCGTGGACGTGAGTCTCTGGGACAAAGCCTTCACGACTCTTGCGGACGCTTGTGAACATGGCCTGATAAGTGAAAAAGAGATAGACGAAGCGGTGCTCAGGGTTCTTACTTTGAAGTTTGAGAGAGGCCTTTTTGAAAGACCGTACATTGATAAAAAGGTACAAAAGGCGGCATATTACAGGATTCCGGAGTTAAGCTCAAAGCTTTCCGAAGAATCCGTTGTATGCTTAAAGAATACGGGCGTCCTGCCTTTAAAGAAATGCAGGATACTTGTCACGGGTCCGAACGCAAACGATATCTACAGGCAGTCGGGCGACTACACGCCGCCTGTGGACGACGGAGATGCTTCCACGATCCTTAAAGGCATAACAGATCGCATCGGAAAAGAAAATGTCGTTTACGCGGAAGGCTGCAGACTGTTTGAGTTTGACGAGAAGCTTTGCGGGGATGCCGTAAAAAAGGCAAAAGAATGCGATGCGCTTGTAGTCGTCCTTGGCGGTTCATCTTCGCGTTTTGAGAGCGTAAAATACGATATAAACGGCGCAGCGCTTAAGGATGACAGGATATCGATGGACTGCGGCGAAGGAAGAGATATTTCGGATATAAGGCTTAACGCTTCGCAGACAAGGTTTTTAAAAGAACTTAAGAAAACCGGGAAGCCTGTGATCACGATCATCATTTCCGGAAGACCTTACGGCGTAAAAGAAGTGAACGAGGAAAGCGATGCGCTGCTGCAGTGCTTTTATCCCGGGCCTTACGGCGGAGAAGCGGTAAGCCGCGTGCTTTTCGGAGACTGCGATGTGACCGGGCGGCTTCCCGTGTCGATACCCGAAACAAGCGGCAGCCTTCCTGTTTATTATAACCACAAGGCTTCTTACAATACAGGAAACTACGCCGACGAAAAGAACGGAACACTGTTCCCGTTCGGATACGGCCTTTCCTATACCGGTTTTAAATTCAAAAACTGCTCTTTAACAAGAGACAGGATATCGTTTACGGTCAAAAACACCGGAAAGCGCTGCGGCACATGTGTTCCCATGCTTTTCTTAAGGCATAGGGAAACAGAGGCCGTGCAGAGAGTCGCGGAATTAAAGTGGTTTAAGCGGATAGAGCTGGAACCGGGTGAGGAAATATGCCTCACAGAAAAACTTGACTGCGATACTTTTAAGACTTATGACGGAAACTTGAGATTCACGACAGAGCCCGGGAAAACAGAGTGGAAGCTCTGCGAGGGCGGAAAGACTGTGGCAGAGGGCACAGTACAGAGACAGAGGGGGCATGAAAATGAGATATGAGATAATACCGAAGCCTTTTAAACTTGAGGAGAAGACAGGAAACTTTATGTTTTCCTATAACACGGCGATCGTCCTTAACGGAGGATGCGGGAGCGAAGAATATTTTTACGCGAAGCTCCTTGCGGACACGGTAAATGAGGAGACGGGCATAAGCCTTAAGGTCCTTAAAGGCGCGGAAAACGGCGAAAACGAGATTGTGTTCGAGCGCATCGAAGACGATGAGAAGATGCCTGAAAATGTGAGAGCCCTGATATTTCAGGAAAAATGCTCTTCCTTTAAGGCACCTGATGCGGAGACCGAGAAATACTGGAGGATCAGGACAGAAAGCTACGAGCTTTTCATAACGGAAAAGCAGATACGTGTGCGCGCCCGCTATTCCAAGGGCATCCTCTACGGCGTTCAGACCATAAGGCAGCTTGTGGGACAGTGCAAAATGTGCCTTCCGGCTCTTTACATCGAGGACCGCCCCGCTCTTGCAAACAGAGGCTTTTTCCATGACGTGACTCGCGGCAGGATCGAAAAGACAGAGCAGTACAAGGCTCTTGCCGACAAAGCGTCCTACTACAAGCTGAACCAGCTGCAGCTCTATGTGGAGCACAGCTTTATGTTCAGGGATTTTTCGGAGGTGTGGAGAGACGATACACCGCTTACGGCTGAGGATATACTTGAGCTTGACGAGTACTGCAGGAAGATAGGTGTGGAGCTTGTTCCTTCGCTTGCTTCCTTCGCTCACCTCGACAAAGTCCTTAAGACCCGCACTTTTTCGCATCTCTGCGAGCTTCCGGGTTCCGATGAGGAACGCTTCACCTTTGGAGGAAGGATGGAGCATCATACTTTAAACATCTCGGATCCCGGCGCATGGGAATTTGTAAAAAAGATGTTTGACGAATTCATGCCGCTTTTCTCTTCAAAGCAGTTCAACCTTTGCGGTGACGAGACCTTTGACCTCGGAAAGGGGAGAAGTAAGGATCTCGCGGAAAAGATAGGCACTGACAGGATGTATATCGATTTTATAGGAAAGATATGCAGGCATCTTGTTGAAAACAACAGGCGTCCCATGTTCTGGGGAGATATCATAGTGAACTTCCCGGAGCTTATAAAGGAACTTCCTGAGGAGACTGTATGTCTTACCTGGGGATATGCGGAAAATGAGCACCACAGATGCGCTTCCACGATGCACGATGCGGGAGCGGTTCAGTATCTCTGCCCCGGTGTGCACGGCTGGAGACATTTTATCAACAGACTGAGCGCAGCCTATGCAAATGTTTCAAGAATGTGCAAATACGCAAACGACTACGACGCGCTGGGACTTCTGAACACCGACTGGGGAGATTACGGACATCTGTCGGATCCCAGATTTTCGATCCCCGGGCTTATATACGGAGCCGAAGGCGCATGGGCCGGAAATATTCCTGAAGAAACAGAGGAAAACAGAAGGATCTCGGTCGTTGAATACGGCGACAGGACGGGAAAGATCACAGAGATCCTCAGCCGCCTCGGAAACTGCGAGGGTGTTGCCTGGGAGCATCTGGTACAGTTTGAGGAATATATGACGGGTGCAGACATCCCCATGGAAGACCAGATCGCGTTTTTCGGACGCATGCATGTGGGGGATGTTTCAAAAAAGAACGAGGAGATCGAAAGTCTCGTGGCAGAACTGTCTGCTGTATGCAACGAATGCGACAAAAAGGCAAGACGCATCATTCCGGTATATCTTCTCCACGCAAGAGGACAGAGCATATTGAACACTATTGCGGGAACGCTTGGTGAAAGATACTTTAAGTGCATGACGCCCGGAAAGACCTCGGGAAATGCACTTCCGGGGAGCATGGAACCTGAAAAGCTTGCGGGTATTCTTGAAAAATGGTTTGAGGAGTACAAGGAAAGCTGGAGGAGCACGAGCAGAGAGGCGGAACTCTACAGGATATCGGCTGTCATATACTGGTGCGCAGACTTTTTAAGAAGAAAAGTGAAACAGTGAAGTCATTTTACGAAGGGGCTTGTTAACAAAAGTTAACATTTTGCCCCTTCTTTTTTGGTGAAAAGCAACATAATTGTGACTTTTGACTTAACTTTTTTGGTTAAAATTTATTGACTTTTGTTGGACTTTGATGTATCTTATTGTTAACAAAGGAGAGAGTAATGAAAGGTCGAAAAGGAAAAAGTTATATTGCGCTGGCGACCCTTGCCGTATTCTTTTCGGGCTGTTCACTCCTTCCCGAGGAACACTTGAGAGAACCTGAGCTCTACACCGGAGAAACAACGCCTCTTTATGAGTTTGCCGAAGTGAAACGCGGCGACCTCATAAAAGAAGAAAACGTGGTCTGCACGTACATGTCGGTGGACAGCGAAGAGCTTTCCTATAATGTCGCAGGAGAGAGCTATTCCGGGATATTTGTTTCCGTCGGTGACAATGTAAAAAAGGGAGATCTGGTCGCGGAGCTTGACACACATGTTGAAAAGGAACTGCTCGCAAAGCTCCTTTCCGACAGGACTGAGCTTGAAACAAAGCTTTCCCTTATAAAAGAGAAAAAGGATCTCACCGTAAAAAGAGCGGAGCTTGTTTACGAAGCCGCAAGCGCTTCCGAAAGGCTGAGGCTTGAAACTCCCTCGGAAGCGGGCGCATCCTTTGACAGCGAGATATTTGAAACGGAAGATGCTCTGTATAAGCTTGACGAACAGATAGATTTTTATGAGAAAAGGATAGAAGACGGAAGACTCTACGCCGGGATGGACGGAACGGTCACTTATGTAAAGGAGATCGGCCCGAAGAGCACAACGGTTTCCGGAGCAAAGCTCATAGTGATAGCGGACCTTTCGACATCGCTTCTCAAGTCCTACACTTTCTTTAAGGATTTCTTTCCGAAGGGATCCAAGTTTGACGCAGAGATAGACGGAAGGTCATATCCCGTGGAAGTCATAGATCCCGCGGAATACGGTGTCGCATCAAAGGAAAACGAAGTTTTCTTTAAGATAATGGGGAATGCATACGGGCTGAGCGACGGAAGCAAAGGCACCGTGAAAGTCGTCACCGAGAGTGCGAGAGACGTGCTCTATGTCGACTCAAAAGCCGTAAATTCGTACGGCGACGAGATGATAGTTTTCTATGTGGACGAGAACAACGTCCGTAGTTACAAGACTGTAGTCACAGGCACTTCGATCGACGGATATACTGAGATCCGTTCCGGGGTCCGCGAAGGGGAAGAATTTATCATAGGCTGAGGCTTAAGATACACGTTTAGTCATGAACAAACCGCGTAAACATATAAAATATGCATGTTTCTTCTTCATTTCACTTTTTCTCTTCGGAGGATGCGGTGAGGTCGAGACACCGGTGCTGAATCCCTCGGTAAAGGGCGGGATAGATACGGAGCCCGCGACCGTGATGGATATCACCGAAGTGGCCTGCGGCACATATACTGCCGTACAGACGACAGAGGAGTTGGTGCCGGGAACGGCCGCATATTTCGGCGAATTCCTTCACACAAGGGGAGAGAGCGTAAAAAAAGGCGATCTCCTGGCAACTTTGTCCTATATGCCGGTGACCGAGGAAAAGAAGGAAGAAACAAAAGAAGAGCCCGATTACGAGCTGCTGCTTAAACAAACGGATTACGAGATTGCCTGCGAAGCCTACGATATCCTTTTAAAACGAGGCGGGAGCGGCGAAGAATATGAAAGAAAGCTTGAGATAGCAAGGATAGACAAGGAACTCGCACTGATCGCGCTTAAGGAAGCGGGAGCGGACGGGCTGGGGCTGCAGGAAGAGACCGGGGACAAAACCGATCCGGACGAAGCAGAAACTCCCGGTTCCGGTGAAGAAGACCAGAAGAATGACATCACCGAAACGCTGATAGAGATAAGAGCGCCTTTTGACGGCACCATAGTCTACAGAGCGCCGTTTGTGAACGGCGACAAGGTCGACGCCGACTCGCCGGTGATAGTGGTGGCGGGCGGAGAGACTTATCTTTCCGGGGATTACATCTACGAAGCAAACCTCAAAGGAAATGTACAGTTTTTTGCATATATAGACGGAAAAAGGACCGAACTCGAGAAATATCCCTATACGGCGCTCGACTATTCCATGAAACGCGCAAGGTTCGGACTTAACGGCACATATGTTGAGACAGGAAGCTGCATAGGCGTATTCGTCGAAAGCGTCTTAAAAGAAAAGGCGCTCTGCATACCTGTCGACGCGCTCAAAGCCGACAAAGAAGGTTTTTACTGTTTTGTGCTTGAGGACGGCAGGCAGGTGAAAAAACGCGTGCGAACCGGGATCGTGACTGCGCTTGTGGCTGAGATCACTGAAGGGCTTAATGAAAACGACACGGTGATAGTTTCGACGGTATCGAGAGATTCCGTGGGAACCAAAACAAGCACCGCAACATACGAGACTTTTTCAAACGACAACAACTACACAGGCACCACGGAATACAACAATACCACGCTCTATTTTGAAAACGAAGGCATCATGTTCTCAAAGTTCCTTGTGAACGAGGGACAGCAGGTCAAAAAAGGCGATCCGGTCGCCGAGTGTGAGACCATTGTTTCCGGAAAAGCCATAGAAGACATAGAAAAAGAGATCGAAAGACTCACGGAAAAGATCGACAGTTTCACAGCATCCGCAGATGCAAGCAAAGCGCTCATTCTGAAGAACTCCGAGTCGCTTCCCAAAAGCGAAATGAGGCTTACAGAGCTGAAGCTCATCAGGACGGAGACAGAGCTTAAGCGAGATACGGGCAGTCTTTTAAAAGAAAAAGACAAACTCGAAAAAGAACTTAAGAGCCTCATGGGGCAGAAAATGACAGAAGTCCTCTACGCTCCGATGGACGGTGTGATCGACAAACTGGCATACATCTCCGAAGGCACCGAGATCACCGGAAGCAGGTGGATCGCGATGATGCATTCGGAAGAAGAGGAATATATAGCGATAACCGATACGGACATGACGGTAAATGCAGGAGTGCGTGTCACGGTAAGGGCAAACGGGAACGAATATTACGACGGAACGGTCGTACAGTCGGACTCGGTGCTCTCCGGAAAAGGAAGGACAGGGAAAGCTTACGTCCTTCTTGACGACAAAAACGTTGTGCTTTCAAGACTGCAGAACGTATCAGTGGTAGTAAGGAAACCTGTGATCGAGCATGTTCTCACGGTTCCCCGCTCAGCACTCATGACTTCGGGTGACAGAGAATATGTCCTCGTTGCAAGGGACGGGGTCTGCAAAAAGAGATATGTGACGACGGGACCTTCAAACGGTGAATTTTACTGCATCCTTAACGGGATCTCAGAGGGTGACACGGTCGTGACCCAATAGGCACGGCTTTTCATACAGGGGCAGACATTTTATGCTTCGCTTTTTGGCACAGAAAATAAAAAACAGAAAATGGCTGATGCTCTGTCTTGTCATGGGAAATGTCCTCCTGATATCGGTGCTCTGCTGTATCACAATGTATTCTGACGGCATAAAGAGCAGGATACTCGGAAGACGCATGAACGCGCAGCTTTCGGAAACGGGTGAATACCCTCTGAAACTCGAGCTTCGCGCGGTGCTCGCGGTCGTTGACAAAAATCTCCATACGGGAGATGTCTTCGGAAAGATGGATTCCTATGCCGAAGACTTCAACAAAGACGCCGGTTCCATCAAAGAGAGCGTGGAATATTTCGCGATCTCCACAGGCGCATCCACGGTGGTCACAAGGAACGGCAAAAGCCTTTCGGCAGACTTGAGCCTGGGCTACATGAGTAATATCGCGGATCACATCACGATCACCTCGGGCACGGGCTTTGACGTAAAGACAGAAGACGGAGTCCTTCCCGTAATAGTGAGCGAAAAGTTCCTCGCCGTACAAAAGATGGTGATAGGAGAAGACCTTCTTCTCGACAAGATCAAGGACTATGAAGGAAATAAGCTTTGCGTAAGGATAGCAGGAAGCTTTACGTGTTCCGACAGAGCGGATCTTTACTGGGTACAATCCCCGGCATATTATGATTCCACATTGTTCCTCGCGGACCGGACCTTTAACGATATGTTTGTGGATTTCGAAAATCCCACGTACGGAATGAGAGGCCTGTGGTATCTGCTGTTTGACTACGACAATCTTTCCCAGAAACGTATAGTGAACATAATCGACGGCACAAAGCGTGTCGTTATGGAGGCGGATCAGGAATCGAGCCTCACCGTAAAAGAAAACTATCTTTCGGAACTTGAAGCGTTTCTCACGGAAGACAACAAGACTGCAGAGACGCTGACGATCCTTCAGGCTCCGATACTCATACTTCTTCTTGCGTTCATCGTTATGGTGAGCAGACAGACGATCATCCTTGAAAGAGGAGAGATCGCGGTATTAAAGAGCAGAGGAATATCCAAATTCCAGATAATCTGTCTCTATCTTATCCAAAGCCTTTTGATAGGCCTGATCTCGGTGATACCCGGAGTTTTGCTCGGAGCATTCCTGTGCGAAGCTCTCGGATCGGCAAATGCTTTTATGGAATTTGTCGGAAGGACACCGTTAAAGATAAAGGTCTTTGACCTGAGGATCCTTCTTGACTGTGCTCTGGGAGTATTGGGAGCGGCGGCCGCGACCGTTCTTCCCGTGGTTTTCCTTTCTGACAATACCACTGTATCACAGAAGCAGAAAAGGAAAAAAAGAAGGAGCAGCTCTTCCTTCTGGCAGAGATTCGGACTTGATTTCGTTATCCTTGCCGTAGGGATCTACGGGCAGCACACATTTGCGGGGCACGAAGAAGAACTTGCCGAAAGAGTGCTTAACGGCGAGAGCCTCGATCCTTTGCTCTATTTCTCCTCAGCGCTGTTCATCCTTGGCGCGGGACTTGTCGCGACACGTGTGATACACCTCATCCCGAAACTCATTTTCCTGATCTCGGGCCGAGTGATGTCTCCGGCGCTTTATGCGTCCTACACAGGAGTCACAAGGTCCGCTTCGGAACAGAATTACATAATGGTCTTCCTGATACTCACCATATCCCTCGGTATCTACAATGCCGACATGGCCCGCACCATAAACGGCAACGACGAGAACAACGTCTCATACACGGCGGGTGCCGATATGATCATCAGTGAAGTATGGGAAGAGAACATAATCTCTCTTGAAAACGGCAGCTCTGTTGAGAAGGAATACATAGAGCCCGACATTTCACGGTTTGAAAACATCAAAAACGTGGAGAGCGCCGCAAGAGTATTTAAGACAAGCGTCAGGACCAGGGGCAGCGGCTATGATTTTTCGCTGAACCTTATAGCGATAGACACGGAAGAATTCGGAAAGACAGCAAATATGCCCGAAGGCTACCTTGAGGAGCATTTTTACAATTATCTGAACGACCTTTCGTCGGTACCGAACGGAGTGCTGCTCTCCACAGCATTTCGGGATGCCCTCGGATACAATGAGGGAGACAGCATCATCTATTCGATCGACGGTGTTCAGGTGAAAGGTGTTGTCTGTGGATTTGTGGATTATTTCCCCGGTGAAAGGCAATATGTCACTGACAGGGACTGGTCGGGCAAGGAATATGTGCGCCCGAATGTCTATATGGTCGCAAACCTCGCTTATGTCCGCACGATAACAGGCATAAGGCCCTATGATGTGTGGATCCGCGTAAAGGATTCCACCGAGCCTGTTTATGACTACATCGAAGAAAACAACATAAAGATAAAAGCTTCAAAGGATGCTACGCAGACACTTGCGGAGCACAAGAACGAAGCGCTTTTGCAGGGTACGAACGGAATGCTGACTGTAGGCTTCCTCATCGTTCTCATGATCACCGTGATAGGTTTCCTTATCTACTGGATATTGTCAATAAAGCAGAGAACACTGCAGTTTGGTGTTATCAGGGCCATGGGACTTACAATGGGCGGGATCTTCGGAATGCTGATAAACGAGCAGTTTTTTGTCACCGTTCTTTCGATAGCTTCGGGTGTGTTTGTCGGAAAATACACATCAAAGCTTTTTATCCCGCTTATCCAGGTGGCTTACACAAGAGCGGACTCCATCTTACCTTTAAGGATAATAAGCGAGCAGTCGGATACGTTAAGGATACTTACAGTTGCCGGAGTCATGGTCGCAGCATGCATAGTGATCCTCGGCATCTTCATCTCTCGTACCGGCATCTCACAGGCGCTTAAACTCGGAGAGGACAGCTGATGAGCATCATCCGTACAGAAAACCTCGGCAGAGTCTTTACATTGGCTGACGGCTCTGAATTACAGGCACTAAAGAACATCAACATAGAGATAGCGGAAGGGAAGCTCACGATACTTAAAGGGCGTTCCGGTTCCGGAAAGACTACGCTTTTGAATCTCCTCGGAGCACTTGACCGCCCCGATTCGGGAAAGGTCTTCCTCGACGACCGCGAGATATCAAATCTCAGCGGCAACGAAAAAGCAAGGCTCAGAAGAAAGAACATCGGCTTTGTTTTTCAGTCGGTGGCGCTCATACCCACGATGAACGCAAGAGAAAACGTAGAATACGCCTTAAGGCTCGCAAAAGTCAGAAAAGGCCGGAAGGACAGAGCTTTGGAGTGTCTTGCCGCTGTGGGACTTTCGGACAGAAAGACGCATTTTCCGGAAGAGATGTCCGGAGGCGAGCAGCAGCGTGTTGCCATAGCAAGAGCGATGGCGCACCGCCCGAGAGTTATTTTTGCGGACGAGCCCACGGGAGCGCTTGACTCGGCAACGGGTCTTCAGGTAATAAAGCTCCTCAAGGAACTCATCGAAAAAGAAAACATAACGATAGTGATGACCACACACGATCCCGGGATCATGCAGTTCGGTGACGCGGGATATGAACTGGAAGACGGTGAGATAATTGGAAAATGGTAACGCAATGATACGATGCGACAACCTTGTAAAGATCTACAAGACCGCGGACACCGAGGTCATGGCTCTGCAGGGACTCGACATCACCATAGACAAAGGCGAATTCATGGCCATCATAGGGAGCAGCGGAAGCGGTAAATCCACGTTTTTGAACATGATCGGCGCGCTTGACACTCCGACTGCGGGAAAGCTCTTTATCGACGGCAAAGACCTTTTCAGACTTTCCAAAAAAGAGATCGTCGAATACAAGCGAAAGACCGTAGGCTTTGTGTGGCAGAACAACGCGAGGAACCTTCTTCCCTTTCTTACCGCGGAAGAAAACGTGATGGCTCCGCAGATGTTCTCGAGCGACAAAGACAAAAGGGAACGCGCTCAGTATCTGTTAAAACTCGTAGGACTTGAAAAAAAGATAAAAGAATATCCGCTAAAGATGTCAGGAGGAGAGCAGCAGAGAGTAGCGATAGCTACAGCGCTCGCGAACAATCCGAAGATCCTTCTCGCGGACGAGCCTACGGGCGCTGTGGATGTAAAGACATCGGAACGCATATTTGAAGTATTCAGTCATATAAACAAAGAATTCGGAACAACGGTCGTTATCGTGACGCACGACATGAAGCTTGCCGACAAGGTGCACAGGGTGGCATCCATAAGAGACGGCAAGATCAGTACGGAAAAGCTGTCCTCGGCTTATGCAAAAGGACTTGAAGGCGTGTCTGATTTTACGGAAGTATCGATACTCGACCGCGCGAACAGGGTACAGATACCCAGAGAATTGTTGTTAAAGGCCGGGATCACGGGAAACAGTGTTGAGGTTTCAGTGAAGGACGGCCACGTGGAGCTCAGTGCTCCCCAGATCTCGAAATAAAGGGCAAATCCTTTATTTATACATTTTAAGGAGGTATATTTATGAAAAAAACCACCAGCAAACTCCTTGCACTTGCACTTGCAGGAGTATTGGCACTCGGCGCTTTCGGTTGCGGTGAGAAGAACAACGACACCAATACCACAAAGGCACCGGAGCCGACCAAGGCAACAGCAGCGGATCCCACAAAGGCAGCAGATCCTACAAAGGCTCCCGATCCCACTGCCACACCCACTCCCGAGACATACGATTTCGGCGGCGTTACCGTAAAGGTATTCGGCGCAGCCTGGGGAAATGTTGAGAACACCGAAGAGCAGAAGTACGTTGAAGCAAAGGCATTCATCGAGAAGAAGTACAACATCAAGCTCGAGAAGGCTACAATGGAAGGCTATGACGGCTACAACGATGCTGAGATCCTCATCGAGTCCATCGCAGCAGGCGATCCCGCAGCTCACATCATCAACTTAAACCCTGAGAGCATGGTTACCGCTTTCTCAAAGGACATCCTTTTCGATCTCACAGACTACAGAGACGAGCTCGAAGTTGGTAAGGCATACACAGATGTTGCTTCCTGGAAGGGACACATCTACGGTGTTGCTTACGAGAACATCGGCGATACCTGGGTACTTGTTTACGACAGAGATTACCTCAAGCAGATCGGTATGACAAAGACTCCTACCGACATGTTCATGGAAGGTAAGTGGGACTATGAGAGCTTCAGAAGCTACTGCGCAGAGATGAAGTCAAAGCTTCCCGACGGCGTATATCCTATCGGACAGTATCCTTTCCACTGGGGCGTAATGGCAGCTTCCGCAAACGGTTCTCAGCTTGTTAACGCAGACGGCAGCCTCAACCTCACAGATGAAGGCGTTATCGAGGCTACACAGTTCTATCAGCAGCTCGAGGAAGACGGACTTGCATTCCCTATGTACTTACATCTTGACGCCGACGGAAACATCGCAAAGAGAGACGACGGTTCCTATGACTATGACCTTGCTTACTCACTTACCGATGAGAGGATCATCCTTAAGAGAGTTGAGACCTGGCAGCTCGGCGGTATCGATTACAACTACGGTATCGTATTCTGGCCTTGGGGCTCAAAGGTTACCTGCACAGGCGACTACACAACACTTTCCGACAACTACAACACAGCAGGCGCTTACTGGGGCTTTGATGCCATCGTAAAGGCAGCTGTTGAAAAGACAGGTATTCCCGGAAATATCCTTGCAAAGATCGACAAGGAGTGGAGATGCCTCGTAGAGGACAACCATTTCGAGTACATCACCGAAGCTTACAAGAACGAGCAGAACGGTATCTTCTCTAATGAGAGCCCTGAGAAGGGTGATGCAAGATCCTTCAGAACAGAGCAGGATATCACCCTCTTTGACTGGGGTCACACAAGATATAAGTCTGACCTTGCATGGGCATATTCATCAGCAGACATCGTTGATACATGGGGTGTATTTGAGGATATCTTCATGCAGTACAAGGACGTTCGTTCCACATTACAGTCCTACCAGAACGAAGGAACAGCTAAGCTCAAAGAGATGGGCGTAGTTAAATAGTAGTGGTTAAGGCCTGTATGCATGGCAAGATGTGTACAGAGCGGATCTTGTGGGGGCGGTCCTGCCGCCCCCATGATTCTTAAAAGGAGATGCCGGAAACGGCAGTCAGAGGTCATGAAGAAAAAAAGGGATCGAATAAAGAGGATAATTCTTGCGCTTGTGGTCGTACTGATCGTCGGCATTTTTATTGCCGTGAGAACTCACAGCAGCAAGTCCGATGCTGAGCTCCGAGCCCGGATACTCTCCGAGGAATGGGATTTTTCCGACGAAGATCCCGATTCATACAAGGCATATATAGAAAAACTGGCAAAACAGGACGTCATCTCGGACAAAGGAAGCGAGATACTCCTTGACGCGCGTGATTACAAGGCTCTTTCGGACGATTCGGCCGCGGCCCCTTCCGAAAACGGCCTCTTTACCTATGCCGACGGGACGGTCACATATGAATTTGACGTACCCGTATCAGGCACTTATTACATCGAAGTCGGCTATACACCTGTTGCCGACGGAACGATGGCTATCATCAGAAACGTACTCATAAACGGCAAAACTCCTTTTGCGGGTGCCTCAGGCATCACATTCGACCGTATGTGGGTCGATGAGTCAAAGGGATTTTTGATGCAGACAGACAGGAATCAGGGCTTCCCGAGCCAGATACAGGCTCCTTCCACTACTTTCACAAGGCTTGAGAGCGCGGACAGATCCGTAACGGGCCCGTTTCTTTTCTACTTTGAAAAAGGAAAAAACACTCTTGCGTTTGAAGCAGTCCAGTCAACGCTTGAGTTGTCATACATAAAGCTTGTTCCTTCAAGCGGAGTAAAGACCTACGAAGAGTATCTTGCTTCATATGCCGGAGCAGAAAAAGTCGACGGTTCGGCCTTTACCGAAAAGGGAATGACCATCGTACAGGCTGAGGATACGCTTTACAAGTCGACCTCCACATTACTTCCTCAGAACGACAGAACAAGCGCTGCAACACAGCCTCATCATTCCAGCAATATCGTGCTCAACACCATAGGCGGATCCTCCTGGAACCAGGCAGGAACAGCCATCACCTGGAAGGTTTCGGTTCCAAAGGCAGGTCTTTACAGGATCGCGACAAGATTCATGCAGGCGGAGAACAGAGATTTCTTTTCCGCACGTGAGATAAAGATAAACGGAGAGCTTCCTTTCTCGGAAGCGAGTAGCATTCCGTTCAATTACAAGTCAAAGTTCCGCGTGGACTATATCGGGAACGGTGAAGAGCCTTACTATTTCTATCTGAACGAAGGCGAGAACACCATCTCCATGACCGTTACACTCGGCACTCTTTCCTATGCCGCAGAGCAGACAAGGATCAGCGTAAAGAACTTCAACGACCTTTACAGGGAACTCACCGCGGTGATGGGCTCGACACCCGATACTTTCAGAGACTATGACATACTTTCTTCGGTTCCCGACATGGTGGACATCATGAAGCGTGAGTATGTGAGACTCTCAGACGTAATGGATTCTCTCGGTGACACGCTTGAGAACAATACAAAGACCACAGAGATCACAAAGCTGCTTCTTCAGCTTGAAAAGATAATCAAAAAGCCCGACAAGATCGCAAAGGAATTTTCCGCGTTTTCGGATAACATCACCGCGATCGCCCAGTGGATGCTCGACCTTGACAAACAGCCTCTGCAGCTTGATTATATCATGATCTGCGGAGAGGGCGCAAAACTGCCCAAGGCCGAAGCAGGCTTCTTTAAGCAGACAGCCCACAAATTCCTGGGCTTTATCGGTTCATTCACAAACGATTACCAGATCACTGGCGAACAGAACTTAAACACCGACAAAAAGATCGTCGTATGGATATCCACAGGTACGAGAGACCAGTACGATATCGTACAGCGAATGATAAACAACGCTTTCAAAGACGCGCCGTTCAACGTTGAACTCAAGATGGTCGCAGGCGGCACCGTAATGCCCGCGACACTTACCGGAAACGGTCCCGACGTTGCGATCCAACTCGATTTCTCGATGCCTACAAACTTCGCTTACAGAAGCGCGGGCTATGACCTCCGTCAGTTCCCCGATTTTGATGAAGTGGCAAAAAGATTTGCTCCCGGCGCGATGGAATACTTTGAATATAACGGCGGCATCTATGCGCTTCCCGACGAAATGTCCTTCCCTGTTATGTTTGTAAGGAACGACATACTTGAGAGCCTTGGGCTTTCGGTTCCGAACACGTGGGATGAGCTCATGGCTATGCTTCCTTACCTGCAGTCGGACAATATGTCGGTCTTCTTCTCGAGCGGCACATCGCTCCTCGGAAGCGGAACAATGACATCTTCAACGCCTGTGCCGCTTTTCTTTGCGTCAAAGCTCTATCAGAACGGAGTTGAGCTCTACAGGAACAACGGAGCGGAAGTGAACCTCGACAATCTCACTGCAGAGCTTGTCTTTAAGGAATGGACTCAGTACTACACCAAGCAGAACTTCCAGCTTTCGATAAGCACGGTAACACGTTTCCGTACAGGTGAGGTGCCGATCATAATCGACGACTATACGTTCATCAACACGCTTTCTGCCGCGGCGCCCGAGATCGAAGGCGCGTGGTCGATCTACCCGATTCCTGCGACAGTGAGAGCGGACGGTACTTTTGACCGTTCCACAGCCTGCATCGTAGGCTCCTGTATGATCGTAAAGACGAGCGTGGAGCAGAATGACACTGTAAATGAGGCCTGGGAGTTCATCAAATGGTGGACCGACGAGGAAGTACAGGTACAGTACGCGGAAGAGCAGATGTCGCTCCTCGGAGCCGCTGCGGAATTCCCTGTCGCAAACCTCGGAGCGATAAGACAGCGTTCAAAGACAAAGGGCACGACGGAAACCATAAACGAAGTACTCAAGTGGATCAGAGGCGTTCCGCAGGTTCCCGGCGGATATATCACAGGACGTGAGATAAGGAACGCGTTCCTTGAAGTCATCGACGGATATCTCGATCCCGTTGATACACTGTTCTTAAGACTTGACGCCATAAACAACGAATTAAAGACCAAGCGCGAAGAATTCGGGCTTGAGACTGAGTAGAGGGAGGAAGACCATGAAAAAGACAAAATGGCAGGTGCTCTGGCATCAGATAAAGGCCAACCGCATTTTTTACCTGATGATGCTCCCTTTCCTCATCTTCTTTGTGACCTTTGCGGTATATCCGGTGCTGAAGGCGATATTTTACAGCTTTACCGATTACAACATACTTGAAAAGCCCGATTTCATCGGACTCAAAAACTATGCGCAGCTGATTTTGCACGACCAGATATTCATAAAAGCAGTGCAGAACACCTTTATCATTGCGCTCTTTGTGGGACCTTTCGGCTACATCCTTTCATTCCTCGTAGCCTGGCTCATAAACGAACTGCCGCACATGCTCGGCACCATCGTTACGATCATATTTTACACGCCTTCAATGGCGGGCGGTGCAATGGTCATCTTCCAGCTCCTGTTCGCAAACGATTCAAACGGCTATGTAAACGGATGGCTCTTAAAGTACGGTTTTATCGATTCCCCGATATACTGGCTTTCCGATTCAAAAACGATCCTTCCGTTAGTCATCATAATATCTGTGTGGATGTCTCTCGGCGTAGGCTTCCTTTCGTTCGTCGCAGGTATCAAGAACGTCCAGGAAGACCAGTATGAGGCCGCGGCGATCGACGGCATCAAGAACAGATGGCAGGAACTCTGGTTCATCACTCTGCCAAACATGAAGCCGCAGCTTCTTTTCGGCGCCGTTATGTCCATCACGGGATCCTTCTCAGTGGGCGGTGTCGCGGATGCTCTCGTGGGCTTCCCGAGCCCCAGCTATGCGAGCCATACCATAGTGAACCACCTGAACGACTACGGTCTTATCAGACTTGAAATGGGACGTGCATCGGCAATAGCCGTGATCCTGTTCTTTATAATGATCGTGAGCAACCTTCTGGTACAGAAGCTGCTCAGGAAAGTAGGAACGTGACGGCAAGACCGATACCGGAGGCTGATTTATGAAAAAGAACATCTTTAAAATGGATATAGAGGGGCGGAGCTACGCCAGAAGAAACACGAGAAGCTTCGCGGGAAACGTTGTGATGGGCGTATTCCTTGCGGTCCTGGGCTTTCTGTTCTTCTTCCCCGTGCTCTTCATGTACAACAATGCTTTAAAGCCCCTTAACGAAATGTACATGTTCCCGCCGAAACTGTTTGTAAGGAACGCGACGTTTGACAATTTCCTCGACCTCTTCAGAGTGCTCGGAAACACGCTCGTACCCTTCGGACGCTACCTTTTCAATTCACTCTTTGTGGTAGCGGCAGGTTCGATAGGACACATCATGATCGCGTCATTTTGCGCATACCCGCTTGCAAAATACACGTTCCCGGGCTCAAAGTTCGTTTCAAAACTGATCGTTTACTCACTCATGTTCAACGGAACGGTTACCGCGATCCCCAACTTTATCACCATCTCAAAGCTTGGTCTCATCGATTCTTACGGTGCGATCATCATCCCGACCTTTGCTTCGACTCTCGGACTATATTTCATGATGAACTTCATGGAGCAGATCCCCGACAGTCTTCTGGAAGCCGCAAAGATAGACGGAGCGAACCAGCTGAAGATCCATTTCACCATAGTGCTCCCTCTGGTAAAGCCCGCATGGGTGACGGCGTTCATTCTCATCTTCCAGAGTCTGTGGTCGAGCACGGGTGACAGCTTTATCTACAAAGAAAACTTAAAGAGTGTGAGCTACATGATGGGACAGATAGCGAGCGGAAGCTCGGTCGGCATCGCAAGAGCCGGAGTTCTTGCGGCAGCTACCGCGATCATGTTCACGATCCCCGCAGTCACATTCCTTCTCATGCAGACAAACGTTATAAATACCATGGCAACATCGGGAATCAAGGAGTAGGAGGGAAGTCATGAAAAAGATCCTGGCGGCCCTCGCGGCCACACTTACGGGGCTGATGCTCTTAAGTCCCATAACCGTAAAAGCGGACAGCTACACTTACACGATCTACGACAAGGAAGTCGCATCCCCGGACGCATATACCTGGGAAAAGAGCGTGAGAGCCGAAGACCTCGGACTTGACGCCATGACGAGTCTTGTTGATGTCTTTTATCTGAATGAAAAGATCTATATCCTCATGAACGGAAAGATCGTCATAACGGATAAGGAATTCAACACACTGAAAGTCATCACCGACTACGTGAACAACGGTGTAAAGACAGCGATCGCGGCTCCCAAAGGCATTTTTGTCACTTCGGACGAGGAGATCTATTTCACCGAAGAGGCGATGGGACTTGTCATTCACCTTGATAAGAACGGTGAATTTATAAGGGCACTCAGCGACCCGCATATCAAGAGTATCGAAAACATCACATATCAGCCCACAAAGGTCGTTGTCGATGACATCGGAAGGATATACGTAAAAGCAAAGAGCGTATACGAAGGTATCATCGAGCTTGATCCGAACGGCGTGTTCAACCGCTTTATCGGAGCAAACGAAGTTTCACCTTCGCTCTACCAGAGGTTCAGAAGGGCGATATCCACCGAAAAGCAGATCGAACAGATGTCATTATGGCTCCCCACGGACTACAGTGACATCACGCTCGACGCGGAAGGCTATATCCTTGCATCCGTAAGAGACAACAAGACAGATACACCCATCAAAAAGCTCAATTCCTCAGGAAAAGACGTGCTCGCGTCCTATGAGTACATCGTTTCCCCGAGAGGTGACTATGTAAGGGGCGGTGGCACAAACTCAATGCTCACAAACATCGCAGCGGCCGAAGACGGAAGATTTGCGGTGCTTGACGCAAACTTCGCAAGAGTCTTTGTCTATGCTCCCGACGGCATACTTCTCTATATCCTCGGAGGCTCCGGAAAGCTGAACGGACAGCTCAGCAGCCCTGTGGATCTCTGCTTCATGGAGGACAGGATACTTGTCGCGGATAACGTCGCAAACTCCATCGAAGTGTTCAGACCCACCGAATATGGCACACTCATAAATACTGCGCTGAGCTATCAGTCGGAATACGATTATGACACGGCAGCTTCATACTGGGAGCAGGTGTACAACATCAATCCCAACCATATCGCCGCAAACATGGGTCTCGGCAAATACCGCTTAAGATCCGGCGATTATGAGGGAGCGCTCGAATCCTTCAGAAGGACAGGCGAAAGAACAAGCTGGTCTTCGGCCTTTGAAAAGGTGAGAGAGGCCTGGCTTGAAAAGAACCTTGTAACGACCGTTCTCATCATCCTCGGCGTAATCATCGTGCTTGCAGTGCTGAAACACTGGTTTGACAAGAAAGACCGCGAGGGCCGCTTTGAGAACAACGGGTTTGTAAAGGTCCTCAAAAAGATAAAATATACGGTGATCACTTGGCCCATGTATATGATGAGCTCACCGTTCAAAGCATTTGACGACATGAAATATGAAGACGCGGGAAGCCTTCCGTTTGCAATCGTCCTTATGGTGCTCTGCGGCTGGCTGGGCCTTGTGAACGCAAGATACAAGGGCTTCCTCATGAACACGCAGGACATCAACAACATCAATGTCCCGCTGATCCTCGTAAGCTCCGTGATGGCGCGCCTCATCTTTGTCATCGCGAACTGGGCGAGTGGCGTTCTGATGGACGGCAAAGGAACGCTGAAGAACGTTTTCAAATTTACAATGTACTCTATGTATCCTTACATCATCCTGTCTTTCCTTGCGGTATTCCTTTCAAGAGTCTGCGTTTATGAGGAGACCGGAATGGTGATGGTCGTTTCGGGAATAGGCCTTTTCCTTAACGCCTTTTATATGTTCGTTGCGATCGTCACGGTACATCAGTACAGTTTTTCAAAAGGCATCGGTTCCGTTATCGCGAGCGCTGTGGGAATGGCTATCGTGATCTTTATAATCCTTCTTTTCGCATCGCTCCTCACGGGCTTTGTGAACGATATGGGGACCATCGTCGACGAAATGACACTTTATCTGTAGGAGGGGCAAAAAATGAAAAAGACGATAATGCTGCTTCTTGCCTCTCTTGCGGTCGTGATGAGCGGATGCGGAGTCGCAAAGGAGATCTCAAAACAGGTGGAACGCACTCCCGGAGAGATCGCCGACTATGCGGGTTCGGACTTTGTGCTCGTAGCGTCTCAGGGATCCACGGAGCTCTACCTTAATCCTTCGACAGCGACCATAAGATGGCAGGACAAAGCCTCCGGCACTTATCACGACACCAGGGTCTTTGACGATTCCATCGGAGACGAGACTTTAAAAAATGATCTTATAACTTATTACTATTCAGGATCTGACGCCGATCTCTACGCATCGAGCTCCAGCATGGACAGCTACACCTACAGCGTGCAGAACGAAGGCGTGACATACGAAAAGATAGAAAACGGCGTAAAGATCGTTTACAGTATCGGAAACAACAAGGTCACATACAAGGATTTCCCTTTCAGGATGACCGACGCGCGCATGCAGGAACTCATCATCCCTTACTGCGACGAAAAGGACTTACGACTTCTCAAAAAGCAGTACAGACAGAACATGGACACGACGTGGTCCAGAACGTCCAATGCGAACAATCCGCTCGCAGGACTTTCCGCAGACCAGCTGTACACACTGTTTTACGAGAAGGCACAGTACAGCTTTGATGAACTTATCGTGGACAACACGGAGTGGGAAAAGCTTGATGAACTGCCGGAAAGACAGAAGCTCACGGTTCCCGTCGACTATTATCTTGACAACGGTGATCTCGTGGCAAACATCAATACCGCGGAGATAGGGTACAACGCAAGCTTTCCTTTGAAATCGCTGACGATCCTTCCGTATTTCCTCTCATCCAAGTCGATGGACGGATATCTCTTTGTGCCCGACGGATCGGGAGCACTGATCGACTTTGACAACACAAAGACAAAGGAATACCAGTTCTCGTCAAGGTTTTTCAACGGAGACCTTCTCCAGACGGCGTCGACCTATTCGACAACAAGGGCAACGCTCATGGCGCCTGTGTTCGGAATGAAGGAAGACGATCATGCGGTGCTCGGTATCATCGAGAGCGGAGCGGAAAACGCGACACTCAGCGCATACATAAAGAATTCCTTCAACAGCATCCCTTATTCACGTATTTCCTTGAGTTTTGCGATACGTGAGGACCAGTCACTCGCAAGCTTTGTGGGAGCTACCACAAATTACACATTAAGAAGGCTCAGCACAGATTACTATGCGGATCCCATCAGGATAAGATACAGGTGGCTGAGCGGAGATGAGGCAGACTACAGCGGAATGGCGGCGTCCTACAGAGAATATCTCCTTGAGAACGGCGGGATAAAAGAAAACGCAGCCGAAGAGACCGCTCCCATGTTTGTTGAGTTCCTCGGCTATACCGACGCAATCAAGTATTTCCTCGGAATCCCTTACAAGGGAAAGACCGTCATCACGGATTTTGAAGCCGCTGAAGCGATCCTTAAGGATATGGCGGAAAAGGGCATCAGGAACATCAAGGTGGACTACCGCGGCATTGCAAACGGCGGAACACTGCAGAGAGCTGCGGAAAATGTGAAGATCGGATCGGAACTCGGAGGAAAGTCGGGCTTCAGCACATTGCTCAAGACTGCTGAAAGCCTCGGCGCCGAAGTTTTCCCGGATTTCCAGCTGCAGACGGTGAACACAAAGAAGGGGCTCTCAAAGGACAAAAAGGCGTTCTTCATAAGCGGAGAGATGGCTCAGATCTATGATTTCAGACTTGTGAGCCGTAAGCCCGACGATGAGGACAAATACCCGACCTTCCTTGTTTCACCTTCATACATAGCAGATTATGTTTCAAACTTCTCAAAGTCATACGGGAAGCTCGGAACAAAGAATCTCGCGAGCGAAGACCTTTTTACCTTCATCACCGCGGATTACAAGAAAGACAAGAACGTTTCACTGACAACGGCTTCATATGAGTTTGACAAGGCTTTTGAGACGTTGTCAAAGGACTACAGGCTGATGCTCTCAAATCCCATGTACAAGGCGTGGGCCGGCACTACATATGTTACCGACCTTCCTTTCTACGGACAGGGCTTCAAGGTGGTCGATCACTATGTTCCTTTCATGGAAATGGTGCTCTCGGGAAGCGTGGCCTACTCGTCGGAGCGTTTCAACACAAACTCCTACGATATGACCGACAAGCTTTTAAAGGCCGTTGAATACGGAAGCGCTATCAAGTTCAGGTTTATCGGCACAGATATCGGAAACCTTGAAAACACGGAAGAGAGCGACGTCTTCATGGCTGAATATTCGGCGCTTTCCGAAAATGCCGCAGAGCTTTACGCGGCGTACGCAGCGTTTTACGATAAGGTAAAAGGTGCGCGGCTCATAAGCCATGACATCATCGGTAACGATGACGATCATATAGTTACGACCTGGAGCAACGGAGTAAAGGTATACATAAACTACTCCGACGAAGAAACATATATCGACGGCGTTACAGTAGCGCCCATGAGCTACGAGACAAGATAGGAGGTGAGCCTGTGAAAGACAATACAAAAGCGGTAAAAAAAGGCTGGTATGCAAGGCTCAGCTATCCTAAAAAACGAGGGCTTTGGGGATTCATATTTCTTGTTCCCTGGCTTATAGGCGCGATATTTTTCTTCATGGTACCTCTGGTGCAGACGTTTTACTATTCACTGTTCCAGATGGACTTAAAGCTCGGCGGATTTGACTACACATTCATACGTCTTGACAACTTTATCAATGCCCTGACGGTGAACACCGATTTCAACACCTACGTTCTCGAAGCACTCAAGGACTTTGCGATAAACGTTCCGATACAGATATTTGTGTCTCTCTTTGTTGCGATGCTCCTTAACGGCGAGTACAAGGGAAGAGGATTTTTCAGAGTCATATTCTTCATCCCGATAATCCTTGCCACCGGCATCACGGACGTAAAGCTCGCCACATATACCGTTGCAAAGCAGGGTTCACAGAACTTTGTGAACGTGGATTTCCTGATCCAGGTGTTCACGACGAGCGGTATCCCTCAGAGCGCGATGAGCACGATCCTTCAGACGGTGACGAACATCTTCAGCGTCATCACAAAAGCCGGCGTTCAGATGATCATATTCCTTGCAGGTCTTCAGAGCATCAGCCCTCAGCTTTATGAAGTGGCAAAGATGGAAGGCTGCACAAAGTTTGAAGTATTCTGCAAGATAACGCTTCCCATGATAAGCCCCATGATACTCGTATGCATGGTATACAGTATCGCGGATTCCTTTGCGGGAGCGACGATAACGACACTGATCAACCAGACGACCTTTACAAACGGCAACTACGGACTGGGCGCCGCGATGAGCGGACTGTATTTCGTCGTTACCGTGGGTGTCACGCTTATCTGCACATTTATAGTGTCTAAGGTGGTGTTCTATTATGACAACTAAAAAACAAATAAAGAACAACAGTACAGCACAGAGACTCAGCAGATATGCGGTCAGGAAAAAGACGATGAACGCGCTGGGGCTGATCTTCAGGTATACCATCCTTATCTGCATCGGATTCCTTATCATCACGCCCATCTACCAGACGTTCAAAGAGGGCATAACCGAGCAGTCGATGCTTGGATTCAGCAATTCGGCGTGGGTGCCCCCCGCAACGTCGATGCAGTCGTTCCTTGAGGCCTATCTGATACTGGACTATCCCAAAGGGCTGCTTTTCAGTATCCTGAACACTCTGGTCCTCGCACTCCTTCAGACTGCGTGCGCGGCTCTTGCGGCTTATACTTTCGCAAGACTTAAGTTTAAGGGCAGTTCGATCCTTTTTGCGATAGTGATCTTTTCGATCATCGTTCCTTCGCAGTCGATCATGCTCGCACAGTACATCTCATTCAAGAATTTTGATATTTTCGGCCTTATAAAGCTGATAAGAGGCGAGCCGCTGAACCTTATCGGAAGCACATTTTCCGTATACCTTCTCGCGGCTACCGGAATGGGAGTAAAGGGCGGACTTTATATCTACATTTTGAGACAGAGCTACAGGCAGCTCCCCGTATCCATCGAGGAAGCGGCATATGTGGACGGAGCAGGTTTCTTAAAGACCTTCTTCCACATCGTTCTCCCCGAGGTCTCCGCATCGCTCCTTACCGTATCGGTACTGAGCTTTGTATGGAACTATTCCGACAGATACCTCATCTCGCTCCTCATGGGAAACAAAGCGAGAGGTCTGCAGCTGTCACTGCTGCTTTCGGACGTTCAGGGCCGTATGAGATGGGCTATACAGGATCTGCAGTCCAAAATGCCCGCAACCTATGTAATGAACTGGGAGTCGCCGCTCATCCAGAAGGGTGTGCTCTCGGCATGCGCGTTCCTTGTCATCCTGCCTTTGATAATCCTGTATTTCTTTGTACAGAAAAAGTTCATCCAGGGCGTGGAGAGAAGCGGACTTGGCGGAGATTGATAAAATCGGGAGGATTGATTTATGGCAAAGATCATCGGTTCAAACTTACCGCAGATCCCCTGGCAGGAGAAGCCTGCAGGGTATGATATGCCTGTCTGGAGATATGACAAAAATCCCATCATAGGGCGTCATGACATCTCCACGTCAAACAGCATCTTTAACAGCGCCGTTGTACCGTTCAACGGAAAATTCGCGGGAGTGTTCCGCTGCGACAATCTCGGCGTTTCCATGGACATCTTCGCCGGTTTTTCGGATGACGGCATAAACTGGAAGATAAACGAAAAGCCCATCACCTTTGAGGGCGACAAGGATGTTACTGTACGAGAGTACAGATATGATCCCAGAGTGTGCTTCATCGAGGACAGATATTATGTGACCTGGTGCAACGGATATCACGGTCCCACGATCGGCATCGGCTATACATTTGATTTTAAGACGTTTTATCAGCTTGAGAACGCATTCCTTCCCTACAACAGGAACGGCGTGCTCTTCCCGAGAAAGATAAACGGGCAGTTCATGATGCTGTCGCGTCCGAGCGACACTGGACACACACCGTTCGGCGATATTTTCTTAAGCCGCAGCAACGACCTTGAATACTGGGGACACCACAGGTTTGTGATGGGAACCTTTAAAGGCGACGCATCGGCATGGCAATCGACAAAGATCGGCCCCGGTCCCTGCCCCATCGAGACGGATGAGGGATGGCTCCTCATCTATCACGGAGTGCTCACCACCTGCAACGGCTTTGTTTACAGGATGGGCGCCGCAATCCTCGACATCGACGACCCGAGCAAGGTCAAATACCGCACAAAGTTTTATATTCTCGCTCCCGACAAGGATTACGAGAGGAACGGCGATGTGCCCAACGTCTGCTTCCCCTGCGCTGCCCTTACTGATGCCGCAACAGGCCGCATAGCCATTTATTACGGCTGCGCGGATACGGTCACCGGGCTTGCTTTCACAACGGTCGACGAACTCGTAAATTGGACTAAGGAACATTCTTTATGATGAGACTTTCATGTGACGCTGACGGATTCTGTCTTGACGGGAAACCCTTCAGGATAGTTTCCGGCACCGTCAACTATTTCAGAGTCCTCCCGGAATACTGGGAGGACCGTCTTCTTAAACTGAAAAAATGCGGAATGAACACATTGGAGACCTATACGTGCTGGAATCTGCACGAGAGAAAAGAGGGAGTGTTTGATTTTTCAGGAACTCTCGACCTCGCAAAATATCTCGAAACAGCGGCACGTCTTGGTCTTTTTGTGATTTTAAGACCCGGCCCCTATGTATGCGGAGAATGGGACAAAGGCGGTCTTCCCGTGTGGCTCGAAAATGTGCCGGGAATGCGGATACGTTGCTTTAACGAGCCTTTTCTGGAAAAGGTCAGGGCCTATTATACAAAGCTGTTTGAAGTGGTACGGCCTTTTTTTTCCGAGAACGGCGGTCCTGTGATCATGCTGCAGGTGGAAAATGAATACGGGAGCTTCGGCGACGACAGAAAATACATGGAAGCTGTAAAGCAGATATATCTTGACCTTGGTATCCATGAACTTCTGTTCACATCCGACGGTCCCGGATATTTCATGCTTTCCGGGGGCTCTCTTCCGGACACTCTCGCGACGGTAAATTTCGGAAGCAATCCTAAGGACAACTTTCTGCTCCTTAAGAAATTCCGCCCGGAGTCACCGCTCATGTGCACGGAATACTGGAACGGCTGGTTCGACCACTGGGGAGAAGAGCATCACAAAAGAGACAGCGCGGACACTGCGGATGTGCTTAAGGAAATGCTCGACATGAACGCAAACGTGAACATGTATATGTTTCACGGCGGAACGAACTTCGGCTTCAATAACGGCGCAAATTTTGACAAGGTTTATCAGCCGACCGTCACAAGCTATGATTACAACTGCCCTGTGAGCGAGTGCGGAGATCTTACCGAAAAATACCATGCAGTGAAAAAAGTGGTACAGGATTTCTGGAAGGGAAATCCTGAGCTCCGAGAGACAAGTGAAAATGCTTCAACGGCACTGATGCAGCGCTTTGGCGGGACTCCTGACACACTTGACCGTGAAGTAGGAGATCTCCCAAAGAAGGCATACGGAAAGGTGCGTTTCACAGAATATGCGGAGCTTTTTGATAACCTCGACGCATTGACTTCAGTTAAACGCACGGAAGCAGAGCCTCTCACGATGGAAGAGACGGGCGCGGATTTTGGATATATGGTCTATGAAACGGATTTTACAGGTCCGTTCGAGACACTGGAACTCACTGTTGAAAACGTAAATGACCGCGCGCATGTGTTTGTCGATGATTTCCCGCTTGGGATAAAGGACAACATGGGAAAGCGGAACGACAGGATGAATTTCGGGCTTGAAGCGGGAGATACCGCGCACATGATCATCCTCCTTGAAAATATGGGCCGCGTGAATTACGGCGGACATATAAGGGACAAGAAAGGCATCGGCGGCGTGAGGATCGCAAACAGGTATCATTTCGGATGGACAACACGCCATATCCCGATGGATAAACCCGAAAAAGCGGATTTTAAAGACATAAAGTGTTATGATAAAGACGATGCCGAGTTTACGCCGGTCCTGTATAAAGGTGTGTTTGACGTCGACAAGGCGGCGGACACGTTTTTAAAAACTCCCGGATTTCATTCGGGCTGTGTGTTTATCAACGGTTTCAACATCGGAAGATACAGGAACGACCTCGGACCGCAAAAGACATTGTATGTACCGGCGCCGCTCCTGAAAGAAGGTAAGAATGAGATCATCATCTTTGAAACAGACGGGATCGAAGAGGGAAGAACAGCAGAGTTCGTTGACAGAGAAGACCTCGGATGAACTGTTCCCGGTATATACCGATGAATTTCAGCCTGTGTGCGATTTTCACCACGGGATGGTAAGACCTGTATGCGGCGTGCACATGAAGCAGATCGTGCGCGCAAACAGAACGCATCCGGAGCTTGCGGACGGAAGCAATGCGACCTACAGGCATGCGCCCGACATCACGTTTTTTCATGGGAGGTTCTATGTGCAGTATATCTGTTCCCCCGTGGATGAACACGAGCCCGGCGGATTTTGCATGCTTGCATCTTTTGCATCGGATTTTTCAGACGTGAGATATGAGGTGGCTTTTCCGACATACAGGATCCCAAAGTGCACTGTGACAGATTACAAAGGGATGACGCATGAGTTTGACGGGGATTCCTATGTTTTCCCGCATCAAAGGATGAGCTTTTTCAGGAGCAGCGAAGGAAGGCTTCTTTTGCTTGCTTTCTACGGGTGGTCTCCTGAAAAATGGATGACAAACTGGGACAATTACGGCATTGGGCGAGTTGTAAGAGAGGTTTATTCGGACGGTTCGCTTGGGGACATTTTCTTTATTTTTCCGAATTACCAGGCCGGCTGGACGGATGAACTGCTGAACTATCCGCTCTACACCGCATCGCAGGATGCCGGATTTGTAAAGGCCTGCGAGGAACTTTTGAATGACCGCCTGTACACTCAGCAGTGGGCTGAGGAGAACGGCGATAAGAGTGAACTGATAACGGTGAAACATCCGGAAAAGGGCACCTATCAGGCTTTCAACTGGTATCACATCGACTCTGACACAGTTGTGGGGCTTTGGAAGCATTCATTTGCGGCTGTGAGCCTAAACAACGGAGAAACGTGGAGCAAAGTAAAAAAAGCGCCGAGCCTTGTGATGAGCGGGCAGAAAATATGGGGCGAAAAGACGTCGGATGGGCGTTTTGCTCTTGTGTACGATCCGACTCTCGAATCGCAGCACAGATATCCGCTGTGCCTCATTACAGGCGAAGACGGCGTGCATTTTAAAGATATGCGGCTTATCCATGACGAAGTGCCCGAAAAACGCTACGCTGGCTTTTGGAAGGATTACGGGCCGCAGTACATGAGAGGGATATGTGAAGGACTTACCACTGAAGACGACGACCCCGGTAAAGATATGTTCATCACATATTCCGTGAACAAGGAAGATATCTGGGTAGCAAAGGTCACTGTGCCGATCGTGGACGAGACGGAGCATGTCAGCCTTGATGTGAACGACCTTTCAAGGTGGAATATTTATGAGCCTTCGTGGAGTTCGGTAAAGCCTTGCCGTGAGGCAAACGGCGATCGCACAGGAAACGGGGAATGCCTTGAGATAACCGATGCGGAGCCCGTGACACGCGCTGTGGTGAGACGCGCGTTAAAGCAGGAGAAGAAGAAAGCGTTTGAAATAGAACTGATCCCTCAGCCTGCAGAAAACAAGCCGATAGTGATACAGCTCACAGATGCGAAGAATATCCCTGCGGTGCGCGTGATCTTTAAAAATGACGGTTTTATCTATGTGCGGACGACAACCGATGTAAGGCTCTGTGAGTATGACAGGGAGAACCGCAACAATGTAAAGCTGGAAGCCGACTGCGAGACATTTTCCTTTAAGATCACGATAAACGGAGAAGAGTGGGAACACCGCTTCTACAGTGCGGTAAACGACATCACGGTGATCGAGCTTGCGACAGCGCTGCCGGGTACATCGCCGACGCTTACGGACGATCCCGAGACAAAGCCGGATCTGCCTGAAGAGACTGAGGAAAAGGCGGGAGAATGCAGGCTGTATCTGTACAAGGTAGAAGAGATACAGAATGAAAAAAACAGAAAACGAACATAAATGGATTCATCTGAAAATGAGAGTCGGGTTTCGGTTTCTGCCGTGGAACGGCCGGCCTTTATGGGATAGAATTTAGACACTATATTCCACGGAGGTACAAAAGATGAGCAGATTATTATCACAAAACCTGAAACGCTTACGTCAGGAGAAAAACTTAACACAGGAAGAGGCTGCGGAAAAGCTTGGAGTCACACCTCAGACGATTTCGCGCTGGGAGTGCAATACCACGCTTCCGGACGTAATGCTTCTCCCCGAGATAGCAAAGCTGTATTGCGTTACGGTGGATGATCTTTTCAGAGAGCAGAATGTTGCATATGAAAACTATGCCCAGAGGCTTGCAAGCGTTTACGAAGACTCAAGGGATCCCGAGGACTTCATGCGTTGTATTGCTGAGTTTGAAAAACTGTTTAAGACAGGAAAAAACTCTTCCGACGATAGACGGATGTACGGTATAATGCATCAGTATATGATGGAGTATTGCAGGGACAAGGCTCTCGAGACTTTTGACAATCTGATCGGGGAATACGATGCAAACAGAGACGAAGTCTATTGGATGACGATAAGACAGAGACTTTGGTTGCTGACACAGACGGGAAAGATCAGTGAAGGCGTTGAGAAGCAACTTGAAAGAGTAAGAAATACTCCGGCAGAACCTCAGGAATGGATATGCCTCATTCAGGCATACTGTGATGCAGAGCAGAACGAAGAGGCATATGACTGCTTTTTAAAAGCAAAGACCAGATTCCCTGAAGAAGCCCTTATCTATGTTTATGGCGGGGATCTTTGCAAAAAACAGGGAAAGATCGAAGAAGCTTTTGAATACTGGGACAAGGCTCTGGAACTTGATGAAGACGTATGCGATGTGATATGGTCAAAAGGCTTTTACTATGAAGAAAACGGCAGGTGGCAGGAAGCATACGAAACGTGGTCAGGGCTTGCGGAGAAGTACAGAAAAGACGGATTTACCATAGAAATGCAGGAACCACTCAAAAGAGCGGATGAATGCTTACGACACATAAAAGAGGTATAGGAACACATGGAAACTCAGAACAAGTACAACAGGATAGTCGGGAAGGTAAAGGAACTCGCGGAAGAACTTACCGCAAAGCTTAAGGACAAGGCAGACGAAAAGACGTGCACAATGTTCAAGCAGTGCTTTTTAAGCACCGCAACGACCACGCTCACTGTCCTTGACGATGATTCGGTTTACCTTATCACGGGAGACATCAAGGCTATGTGGCTTCGCGATTCTTCCGCGCAGGTGGTGCATTATCTGCCTTTCGCAAAGGAACATGCGGAAGTGCGTGAGCTGATCTCCGGACTTATCAAAAAGCAGTTTTTCTGCATAAACATGGATCCTTACGCAAACGCTTTTAATCCTGAGCCCAACGGGGCATGCTGGGAGCATGACCTTACAGATATGACGGACTGGGAGTGGGAGAGAAAATATGAGGTTGACTCGCTTTGCTATCCCGTAAAGCTTCTGTGCGATTATTTTGAATTGACAGGTGACAAGAGCGTGATCACAGATGAGGTGAAGACAGGCCTTTCAAAGATCATCGAAGTTTTTGGCACAGAGCAGAAGCATTTTGAGGACTCAAAATATCGTTTTACAAGGGTCAACTGCCCTCCGGGAGACACGCTCCACAACAACGGGATGGGAGAGCCTGTGGGCTTTACGGGAATGACATGGTCCGGTTTCAGACCGAGCGATGATGCCTGCAGATACGGGTATCTGATCCCTTCAAACCTGTTTGCGGAAGCCATGCTTAAAAGAGCGGCGGCGCTCTTAAAGGGCGAGTTTCATGATACGGGACTTTCGGAAGAAGCATTGAAGCTTTCAAAAGAGATCACGGAAGGCATCGAAAGATACGGTGTTCTTAAGGACACTGAATTTGGCGATATTTACACATATGAGACCGACGGACTCGGAAACACTCTTTTTATGGACGACGCAAACGTTCCGAGCCTCATGTCTCTTCCTTGGCTCGGAGTATGCGAAAAGGACGATCTGCGCTATCTGAATACAAGGCACGCGGTGCTGAGCCATATGAACCCCTATTACTACGAGGGAAAAGCGGCAAAAGGCATAGGAAGCCCGCACACGCCGGAAAACTACATCTGGCACATTTCTCTTTGCATGCAGGGACTTACGTCTACGGATGAAAAAGAGAGAGCGGCTCTTATGGAAATGCTTAAGAACACTGACGCGGGAACAGGCTTTATGCACGAGGGCTTTGACAAGGACGATCCGGAGAAGTTCACAAGAAGCTGGTTCGCGTGGGCAAATTCACTCTTTGCGCTCTTTACAATGGATCACTACGGACTGATCTGAAAGGTCGGGGCCACGAAAAACAACAGGGGTAAAACATGGACAATATGACACTTGAAGAACTTGATACGCGCCTCACGGCGGTACGCCCGTCCGAAAGACAGATCGCATATGAAGACCTTGAATTTACGGGGTTTTTACATTTCACCGTAAACACATTTACCGGAAGAGAATGGGGTGACGGCACGGAAAGAGAAGAAATCTTCGACCCCACAGAACTAGACGCCTCACAGTGGGCGCGCACCCTTAAGGCAGCGGGAATGAAAGGCGTTATACTCACCTGCAAGCACCATGACGGATTTTGCCTGTGGCCGAGCAGATATACGGATCACTCTGTGGCAGCGTCAAAGTACAAAGGAGGACACGGCGACATCGTACGTGAACTTTCCGATGCCTGCAGGACATATGGACTGCGTTTCGGTGTATATCTTTCTCCCTGGGACAGGAACTGCGCGCTGTACGGACAGGGAAAGGCTTATGACGACTATTTTGTAAACCAGCTCACGGAGCTCCTCACAAACTACGGGAAGATATTCTGTGTATGGTTTGACGGTGCCTGCGGCGAAGGCCCGAACGGGAAAAAACAGGTCTACGACTGGGACAGATATTTCAGGACCATCAGGGAATTACAGCCCGAGGCGGTCATAAGTGTCTGCGGGCCCGATGTCAGATGGTGCGGAAACGAAGCCGGAGACACACGCGAAGCCGAGTGGAGCGTAGTGCCGAAACGCTGCAAAGATACCGAAAGGATCAAGGAAAACAGCCAGCAGGCTGATGATGCTTCTTTCAGACAGAGAAAGATAAGCGCGGGCGACCGCGACCTCGGAAGCAGAGAGATCCTTAAAAACGAGGAAGAACTCATATGGTATCCCGCGGAAGTCGATGTTTCCATAAGACCCGGCTGGTTTTATCATCCTGAAGAAGATGACAAGGTGAGAAGCCTTGAAAATTTAAAAGACCTGTATCTTAGGAGCGTCGGAGGAAATGCGAACCTGCTTCTTAATGTTCCCCCTGACAAAAGAGGACTGATCCCGGAACCGGATGTTAAACGTCTTGCCGAGCTTGGAGATTTTATAAGCAGAGCCTTCGGGGAAAACATCACTGCGGAGTGCAGCCTCAGGCTTTCGGGAACAGCGGAGCTTCCCGGATTCGAACTTAAGAACGTGCTGTCTGATGAAGACGGCTTTTTTAAGACGGCCCGCGGAGAAAGAAAGTGCGAGATAGAGATAGTTCCCGACGGAGCGAAGGACATAGGCTATATCGTTTTAAAAGAACAGATAAGAGAGAGCCAGAGGATCGAAAGCGGAGCCGTAACCGTTTACGACGAAAACGGAAACTGCAGTACATTTCCGTTTAAGACCGTCGGTCACAAAAAGATCGTCCCCGTAAACATGAAGCGCGTAAAGAGCATCGTGATAAAGATAGACGACGCAAGAGAATATATCGCGCTTAAATTCCTCGGGATATACAGAGCTTAAAAACTGCGGTCATCAAAAGTACTCATAATATCTCATTGCTATTTTTCTTCCGATATGCTAAAACAGTAGCCATCAAAACAAGAGGAAAGATACTTTGAAGATAAAAGAGTTTGTAAAAAAGAATCTGATGCTGGTGCTTGCCGTAACGGCGGCGGTGATCTCGCTTTTTATAACGCCGCCTTCGGCAGACACACTTAAAAACATAGACTGGCGCACACTCGGAACGCTCCTTATGATGCTCTGTGTTCTTGAGGGCTTTAAAAAAGAAAATGTGCTGCGCCCGGTCGTCGCGATAGGCGCGAGGTTTAAGACAATGCCCGCACTGTCGCTTTTTCTGATATTCGGTGTGTTCTTTACATCCATGTTCGTTACGAACGATGTTTCGCTTATCATTTTCGTGCCTCTCACGATAATGCTGTTCCGCGACGGTGATAAAGAAAAATACATACTTCCCGTGATCTCGATGGAAAACATCGCTGCGATCAGGGGATCGCTTCTTATGCCCTTTGGCAGTCCGCAGAACCTTTTCCTTTTCGGAAGGACTGATGTTACCGTATGGCATTTCATGCTTCACATGGCGCCTCTTTGCGTGAGCTCCGCGGTGCTCCTCATCATCTTTGTCATGGTGCTTTACAGGAAAGATCTTAAAGAGACCATTACGATAAGCGGGATGGGGAAGCCGTGGCTTCCCGAGAGAAAAGCGGTGAGGATAGTGTATGTGACGCTTTTTGCTCTTATCATAGGAGTCATCGTCACACGTACCGCGTATTGGTACATCGCCGTGATCATCGTACTGACTGCGATATTTATAGCTGACAGAAAGGTGTTTAAGCGTGTCGACTATGTCCTCATCGTGACATTTTTCTGCTTTTTCCTGTTTTCATCATCGATCGCGGCCAATGAAAAAATCGCAGCGGCGTTAAAGACCGCGGTCGCAGGATACGAGTACTGGTGGGCCATCGGCGTGAGCCAGATAATCTCAAATGTTCCGGCATCGATACTGCTCTACCCTTTCACCGAAAACTTTGCGGGGCTCATTTACGGAGCGGACACTGCGGGCCTTGTTTCGCTTATAGGATCGCTCGCATCGGTCATAAACTACAGGATCTATGTGAGAGAATACCCCGGTCAGGGAGGGCGTTTTGTAAAGGTGTTCACGCTTGTGAGCTGGGCCTTCTTTGTTATTGTGGTGATCCCGGGATTCCTGCTCAGCCGCTGGAAGTTTTTCTGACAGACGGGAATGGAACTCCCATAACTTGCATTGCATAAAAATATATGTTACAATACCTCAAATAGCGATAATGCTATGACGCTTTAATGTATAAAACCAGCACATAAAAGGAGTGTGATCTTTTACCGTATGGACGGTGACAGTCGATTGTCGTGGATAATCGTGATATTTTTGATCTTTGTCGCAGCGATGCTCGCAGTGACGGAGACGGCCCTGGCATCCGTAAAAGTGCCAAAGATAAGAGCGCGCGCGGAAAAAAATGACGTTCGCGCAAAGAGAGTATTAAAGGTTCTTGACAATTTCGATCAGGCAATAACAACTATCCTTATACTCACCAATATCGTTCATCTTACCGCAGCAGGCATCGTGACTGTCGAAGTGACCAAAACATGGGGCCTCGGAGCGGTTTCAATAAGTACGATCATCAGTACCATAGTCATTTTCTTTGCAGGTGAAATGCTTCCAAAGAGTATTGCCAAGAAATACAGCGAGGCGCTTTCCTATGTGTTCGCGCCCGTGCTTCTTGTTTTTATGGCGGCATTGAAGCCTGTTTCTCTGCTTCTGTCCAGGATCGGAAATCTTGCGGCACGTTTTACCGCGCCCGACCCCGAGATATCGGTTACCGAAGACGAGATCTATGACATAATCGAAGACATGACGGAAAACGGAAGTCTCAAGGAAGACCACGGAGACCTTATTTCGTCTGCCCTTCAGTTTGGAAACATCACGGTGAACAGCATCCTGACCTCCCGTGTGGATCTTTGCATGCTCGATGTGGAGTCGGAGCCTGAGGAGATACTCGAGACCATCCGAAAAGTCCATCACAGCCGGATCCCCGTGTATGAAGGCACCGTGGACAATATCATAGGCATACTTCAGATCAGAAAATATATCAAAGAATATCTTCAGGACAACGGCAAGGTGGACCTTAAAAGTCTGCTGGATGAGCCGTTCTTTGTGCATCACAGCATGAAGATAGACGACCTTCTCACAAAGATGAGCAAGGAATGCCTCAACATGGCGATCGTCACCGACAGCTACGGCGGAACCCTCGGAATAGTTACGGTAGAGGATATACTTGAGGAACTTGTCGGAGAGATATGGGACGAGGACGACGAAGTCGAAGAGCCCATCAGAAAGCTCAGCGAAGACACTTGTCTTTGCGATGATGACGTTCAGGTCGCGGATGTTTTTGAATTTCTGGAATATGAGGATCCCGAGGAAAACGAGGATCTTTTAAACAAAGTGATGGGAGAATGGGCTTACGAGACCTTCGGAGAGATCCCGGAAGAAGGCAACAGTTTCCGTTACCATGCGCTGGAAGTAAAGGTTTTCAAGATGGAGCACAACCGCATCCTTTCTCTTTGTGTGACAAAGCATGAAGAAGATACGACGGAAGGAGGCGAGGAAGAATGATACTTGCATTGTATTTTATCGGCATTTTCATCTGCATCGTCTTCTCGGCCTTTTTCTCGGGAGCGGAAATGGCATATTCCGCCTGCAACAAGACAAGGCTGGACAATCTTTCCGAGGACGGCGACAAAAAGGCCGGTATCGCTGCAAAGATCGTTGAAAAGTTTGACGATACACTGAGCACCATACTTATAGGCAACAACCTTGTGAACATCGCATGTTCGTCCCTCGGCACCGTAACGGTGATCGAGATCTACAAGATGCTGACAGGCGATGCTGCGGGAGCCGCGGACGATGCGCCGACATGGATATCAACCGTCGCGCTCACTGTGCTCATCATAATCTTTGGTGAGACCATTCCGAAGATCTCATGTAAAAAGAGCGCAAACCGCACCGCACTCAGATATGCCGGGATCATCCGCGTTTTGAATGCTGTGCTGAAGCCCGTGGTAGTGCCTGTGGTCGCACTGGTAAAACTCTGCTGCAGACCTTTGAAGGGTGAACCTGAGGAATCGGATGAAGAGGAAGCCGTTGAGGAACTCACGGACATCATCGAGACCGCGGAAGAGGAAAAGGTCCTGGACGAGGATACCTCCGAGCTTGTGCAGGCTGCGATAGATTTTAACGACATCTCCGCGTTTGAAGTCATGACCGCGCGCGTTGACGTGGTCGCGATCGACATTGAGGACGACAGAGAAAAGATAAACCAGATCATCGCATCCTCGACATTTACAAGGATCCCCGTATATGAGGGGAGCATCGACAATGTGATAGGCACGCTTTCGTTGAACCGCTATTTAAGGGCGTGTCTTGACGAAAAAGAGCCTGACGTGCGTAAGCTTGTGATGCCGCCGAAATATATCTACAAGACCACAAAGCTCCCCATTGTTTTAAATGAGCTCAGACGCGCAAAGCAGCATCTTGCGATCGTCACGGACGAATACGGCGGGACTCTCGGTGTCGTATCGATGGAGGACGTGCTTGAAGAGATCGTGGGTGACATTTGGGATGAGAGCGACGAAGTCATCTCCGAAGTGGTGGAACGCCCCGACGGAAGATATGAGATAGACGGTGACATGGGACTATATGATTTCCTTGAGGAGCTCGGACTTCCGGACGATACGTTAAGTGATGTGGAATCCGAGACCGTGGGCGGATGGACCATAGAGACCCTTGAGCATTTCCCTGAGAGCGGGGAGAGCTTTGAATGGAAGGACTGGAAAGTAACCGTAGTAGAGGCTGAGGACCACAGAGTGTCCAAGCTTCTTGTGGAAAAAATGAATAACGAAAAAGAAGAATAAGTCCGAGGTAGTAAAATGAAAAAGCGCGCCATGAACATAATAATGATCATTATGCTCGTGGCGTCTTTTATTCCGCCTGTTCCCGCAAAAGCCGCCGTGTCACGTGAGATCAGGGTGGGACTTACTTCGATGTATTCACAGAAAAACGAGATACGTGTCAATAATACAAAGATCTCGCTGGGCTATCTTTCCGGAAGGACCTTTTCTCCCGAAGCGAATTTCAATTCTGCCTCAGGCTTTGTGTTTAAGCCTGCGACGGAATACTATATCGATCTCGGCATCGATGTAACGTCCTATGCTGCCGTGCTGAAGCGCATGGCGGAACTTCCGACACTCGGGATAAGGATCTTTGGCGCTGTGACCGGACGCGGCGAGTGGCATATTTACGCGGGAGGCTTTGCGGACAGACAGGAAGCGGAAGTGGCGGTAAAAAGCCTTAATGAAAACGGGACCGAGTGCTCGCTCCTTCCGGGAAACAGCTACAGGGTAAAGCTTGAATGGGGCGAGTCAAAGATATTGATCGATGTCGACGAAGACTATGAATATCCCCAGATTGAAGGGCTTTCCGCATATGAAGGCGTGACAGGCCTTGTGGACATGGGAAGCCGGGTGTACCGCGGAAGGATAGAGATCGGAAGATACCAAAAGACTGGGCTCACCGCGGTAAACGTGGTGGAGCTTGAAGAATATCTCTACAGCGTGGTCTCCTCCGAGATGCCCGCGTCATGGCCGAAAGAAGCGCTTAAAGCCCAGGCCGTGGCTTCACGAAGCTATGCCCTCGTAAAAGGCGGGATAGGCGGCGCTTCGGACGCAAAAAACGGCTGGAGGATGAACGACACGACCGATTATCAGGTCTACAGAGGTTATCTTTACGAAAAGCCCGAAACCACCGAGGCTGTAAAGGACACGGAAGGCGAGACCGTAAATTACAACAACAAAGTCGTCGCTGCATATTATTTTTCGTCCGGAGGCGGCTCCACTGAAAGCTCCGAAGCGGTATGGGGCGTGGAGTTACCGTATCTCACTTCGATGCCGGATTTTTTTGAAGGGAGGTTTGCCATCTCTCCCTGGAAAGAAGTGTTCACGCTGGAAGAACTCAACGGTCTTCTCGGCGGTTTTACCTCATCACTCGGAGAAGTGACGGGGATCTCTGCGGTAAAGACTTCCCCGAGCGGCAGGGTGTCGCTCCTTCGTGTTTCCGGGACGGACGGATCGCTTTCCTTACAGACGAGCGCGATAAGATCCGTGCTTGGAGTAAGAGGGACAAAGTTCAAGATCGTGCGCTATGGTGACGAGCCCGACAGGGTATATGTGAAAAATGCGGGAAATGAAGCTTCCGAAAAGCATCTTAACGGGTGTTCGGTGCTTTCGGCAAATGGGACTTCGACGTTGTCTTCAGGCAACATGCAGCAATATGTGGTGCGTTCCGCCTATGATCTCACCGTTTTTGGAGCGACTGCTCCGGACACACCGGATGAGATCTGGCTTTACGGACTCGGCTCGGGACACGGCGTCGGCATGAGCCAGACGGGCGCGGCCGGCATGGCGGAGGAAGGTTTTACCTATAAGGAGATCCTTGAGTATTATTATCTGGGATGCAGGGTCTTGTGATGATAATGCATAAAAATACACTTAACATTCCGGAACAAGTGTATTATAATATTTTCTGACTATTGGAGGAAATACAATGAAGGTTATCGACAAGATCAGATCCGAAAAGATTTCGTTTTCGTTTGAGGTGTTCCCGCCGAAGACAGAAGACAAATTTGAAGCAATACAGGTCGCCACTGAGCAGGTGGCGGCTCTTTCTCCCGATTTTATGAGCGTGACTTACGGCGCCGGCGGCGGCACGAGCAAGTTTACCGTAAAGATCGCTTCCGACATTCAAAAGAAGTTCAACATCCCTGTGCTCGCGCATCTTTCCTGCATCAGCTCTACAAAAGAAGGCGTGAGACACCAGCTTGAGGCGATACGTGAAGCAGGCATCGAAAATGTCCTTGCGCTCCGCGGAGACATCCCTCAGGGAGCCGTAAACTCAGGAGACTGGGACTATCACTATGCGAGCGAGCTTGTGCGCGAGATAAAGGAATTCGATCCTGGCATATGCATCGGCGGAGCCTGCTATCCTGAGTGCCATCCGGAATCAAAGAGCCAGCGCGAGGATATCCTCAACATGAAGAAAAAAGTCGACGCGGGCTGTGAGTTCCTGACAACGCAGATGTTCTTTGACAACAATGTCTATTGGAATTATCTGTACAAAGTAAGGGATGCGGGCATAAATGTGCCGATAGTCGCAGGCATCATGCCGATAACGAGCGTGAAGCAGGTGGAAAGGTCTCTGAAACTCTCAGGTGCTCAGGTGCCGTTAAAGTTTAAATATATGGTGGACCGCTTCGGGCATGACGCAGAGGCAATGAGGCAGGCCGGCATAATCTATGCAACGGAGCAGATCGTGGACCTTATCGCAAACGGCGTGAGCGCGGTGCATCTCTACACGATGAACAACGCTTATGTGGCTGAGAGCATAAAGAACAACCTCAAGGGCATACTGGAGATATAGTGGTTAAGATCGAAAAGCTTGAGATAGGGGCGCTGAACAAAAAAAATGTGCTCCGTTATATGGGAATGTGGGCCGGAGAGCCTTCGAAGGAACTCATTTCAAAAATAGAAAAGGCAGAGAAAAAGCTGCTTCCTGAGCTTTCGGGGCGCATTGCTTACATCGAGGCGCCGGTAAAACGTGTTTCGGACACGGAGACAGAGCTTGAGGGCATTGTATTTAAGTCAAAAGCGCTCGCGAGGCACCTTGAGGGTTGTGACAGCGCTGTGCTGATGGCTGCGACGGTGGGCGCGGGAGCGGATAAGCTGAGGACACGCGCGGCAGTGGATTCCACTGTTTCCGAGCTTATATTTGATGCACTCGGCACCGAGGCGATAGAAAGCCTGTGCGACAGTTTTTGCGAGATTTACGCAGAAAAAACAGGAGAAGTAACGCCAAGGTTTTCACCGGGTTACGGTGATCTGGACCTGTCTTATCAAAAAGATCTCGTGAATGTTCTTGACACAAACAGACGCATAGGTTTAAGTCTCACGGATTCTCTTCTGATGACGCCGACCAAGTCGGTCACGGCGATCATGGGAATCAAAAATACATAAATCAAAAAGGAGAGGTTAAAATGGCTAAGAAAGAAAAGAAAGGACTTATCAAGGAGTTCAAGGAATTCGCGATCAAGGGCAATATGATCGACCTGGCCGTAGGTATGATCATCGGTGCGGCTTTCAACGCGCTGGTATCGTCACTCGTAAATGACATCATCATGCCTGTGCTTGGCCTTCTCACCGGAAAGATCGACTTCTCGCAGCTTTTTGTCTCACTTGACGGGAACAAGTACGCAACCCTTGCGGATGCGGAAGCTGCAGGTGCCGCAGTTGTAAAGTACGGCGCATTCGTTGGCGGTCTCATCAACTTCATCATCATGGCATTTGTTGTATTCCTGATTGTCAAGGGCATCAACACCGTAAGAGCAAAAGCAGAAGAGAAAGCAAAGAAGGATAAGGTCGAGGAAGAGAAGAAAGAGCCTACGACAAAGATCTGTCCTTTCTGCCAGAGCGAGATCAGCATCAAGGCTACAAAGTGCCCTCACTGCACATCGGATCTTAAGTAATGGGGATAATAAAAGCAACCGCGACTTCCGCGGGAAATGTTTTAAAAGAACAATGGAAAGAGATATTCCTGTGCGACTCGCTGTCAAGCGAGTCGCTGCTGTTAAGAGGGCAGAAAAAGACAGGAAAGAACAGCTCAAACGACCGTAAAGATGACCGTGTGATCACGAACGGCTCGCTGATCGTGGTCGCTGACGGGCAGGCAGCCGTTGTGGTCTCACAGGGAAAAGTGATAGATGTATGCACTGAGCCGGGTGAGCATGTTTTTTATGACGAAAACCACCCGGGCGGTATACGTGGCTTTTTTAAGGATGTCTGGTCACGCATAGGCTTCGGAGGCGGTGATGTTCAGCCGGTAGTCCACAGCATTTACTTTGTGGATACCAGGGAATGCATGGGAAATACGTTTCTCACGCCTTCACCCGTACCTGTGCATATAGGTGATCAGGCACTCGGGGCGTCGATAGATTCTTCGGTGACGCTTGGCGGTGTCTTTTCTTTCAGGGTCGGCGATCCTGCTGTGTTTTACCGTAAAGTCTCAGGAAATGTCTCAAAACTGTATTCTCGTAAACAACTGAAAGAACAGGTGACGGCAGAACTTTATTCCTGCATGCAACAGGCGCTTGCAAACACAGTGAAGCAGGGTATCAGGCCGAGTGAATTTCCGTCGCATATACCTGAGATAGAAGAGAAGATCGTAAATACAGTGACGGAACGTACAAAAGAGCGTTTCGGGATAAATATCGTATCTGTGGCGATCGGATCGCTGGAAGTTACGGATCTGAAGACCCTTCAAAAGCTCCAATACATAAAGACTCTCACCGACCCCGAAATGGCACAGGCAAGTCTTACGGATGGCTTTGTGGAAGCGCTTCATGATATCGGAAAAAAATAAAAATATTTTCAAAAAGCTATTGACCTGCTCCTTAGGAGCAGGTTTATTATATATATGCAAACCTCGGCCGGGTTAATTTCAGGATTCGTAAAGGAGACAGACATGGGAAACGCAAAAGAGAACAAGAGAGAGTGGAAGCTCAGTGAAGTGGTGCAGGAGACCGGGCTGTCAAGGAAAGCATTGCAGGAGTATGACAGGCTTGGGATAGTGAGCCCGACAAGCAAAACCGAAGGCGGATACTGGCTGTATGACGACAAGGCGGTGGATAAGCTCAGGATCGTGGCAACATTTCGCGATGTTGGGTATAAGCGCGCAGAGATCAAGGAACTGCTTTCCGGAGCTCAGGGCGACAACGTGCAGATCATTTCGGAAAATCTGGGCACAGCTATAGAAAAACTTCAAAAGCAAAGAGACAGGATCGATAGCGTTATAAGCCTTCTGAAATTCGAACAGGATGTTTTTGACAGATTCTCCGAAAAGATAAGAAATCAAGTGGAATATCTTAAAGCCAAGAATTTCAGGTCGAAAGTATCCACTGCCGACAGTTTTTCAAAAGCAGTGAATTTCATGTCGTTTATCGGGTATGATGAGAATACGAGAGAAGAGATCCGCAATGCGATGGAATCGGTGATACTGCTTCACTTTTTCGGCGCGTATGTGGATGAGGAGCCCGATTCGGATATTGTAAAAGCAAAGATGCGGGAACTGTTTGACGCCTGGGAGCAGTACATTTTGGGACTTTCTTCTCTGCCTGCCGAACAAAGAGAAGAGTACGGGAAAATGCAGGGAAAAGAGAAACTTGAAAGCACCAGAGATTTCATGTTCCTTATTGCCGAAGCTCAGACACCGGAAAATATGCAGAACGCAAAAACTCAGATGGATGTGGCATACGGCGCCGGAACTTATGACAAGATGAAGGATATGATCAATAAGTATATTGAAATTGCCGGGTGAAAGCCGGCATGAAAAAACACAGGCGTGACAAGCTGCGCCTGTGTTTTTTAGTCTACGCGCCATGGGCACGCTATAATGCCGGTCTAGCGTGTGTGGCTGAATTCTATGCCAAGAGTTTCCTGAAGTCCGTCCAGTACTTCCTTTACTTCATCATATTTTGAAGCGATAGCGGTCGTATAGCTGACTTCAAACTTTTTAACGCCATTGATCGTATATTCATTGATGATGTTATCTTTGAGCTCACTGACATCCGTGCAGGGGATGTCGCCATAGTAGATCTTTGTGCCTTCGATGCTGATGACTATAGTCTTTTCACCTTCTTCTGCGGGCGCAGGAGTGGATGTGGCTGCAGGCTCTGTGGGAACGGGAGTGGAAGTCGGAGCAGGATCCTCCTCATTTCCGGTAAGGATATCAACGGCTTCTTTGATGTTTTTAACTCCTCCGCCGTCCTTGCCATAGCCTATTCCGAACGGATCAAAGCCGACGAGCACTGAAAGAAGCATGATAATGACGAGGAGCATGAGGATTATGATGAGTGAAAAGGCAACTCTTTTCCATCTGCCGGCGCGTCTCTTGTCACGGTGGCGCATGCGTTCCTCTTTCTTAAGTCTTTTTCGCTCTTCGGGTGTTCTGGGCGGCTGCTGTCCGTTTACGGGTGCCGGCGGGGGTGGTGTTTGTCTCATTTGGGGTTCCTCCATGTGTTTTAGTTCTGTTTTTTGTTGGGTAAAACAAGATTTATGTTGTAATCCCTGTATTTATCAGAGTTGATAAGTTCCTTGATCCTGTCGGTCAGGGCATTATATGTTTCTACGATCGTTTCCTCAGTTGAAAACACGATATATAAGGCTGAGCCGTCATCGCCCGGGACCTGGGTCTTTATGAAATCATCCAAACACCGGTTCAGATTGTATGAGAGATTATTCTTTTCGCTTTCCCAGGTTTTGTTGTTCTCCTTTTTTGCTTCAGGATTGTTGTATTGGTGAAGGATGGTGATGGAACGCTTTTCGTTGACTGTTACCGTATCTCCGGAGTAATTGTATCTGAGTTCCTCTATAAAGTAGTCATCCTGTTCTATCAGGAATCTCAGATTGATGTTGAATACTTTCACAACCTTGATCAGTGAGTCATATCCTGATATCTTGTCTGCATTCTGATTTACAACTTCTCTGAGATTCTCCGTAAGATCGAGCCTTGCTTCCGCTATCGCCAGGTCTTCTGTCAGCTTCTCGATCTCCGCATCTTTGGCGGCTTCCGTTTCCTCCGCGGAAACGCGTACGCTTTCAAGCTCTGAGTTGAGCTCTTCAAGAGCGGAAGAGTATTCCAGATCTTTTTCCGAGATCATGGCCTCATACTCCTTGGCGGCTTTTGCGGCATTTGTTTTCGCGCGGTCTGTCGCGGCTTCGGCTTCGATGACCTTGTTGCTGTTGTTTGTCATGATGATGAAGATCAGGATCATTATGACATCAAGCAGGGGAGTGAGCTCGATTATTATGTTTGAGCGTTTTCTGTGTCTCATATCGTTCGCTTCTGAAAACAATGATCATTAAAAAGGCGGTGCTCTTTATGCGATATCATCGGGGCGTTTGGATTTGATCTCTTCGGGCTTCGGGGGATCCACATCGATGTGGCTGTAGTCCACGGCAGGCTTTGCGGACGCGCCGTTACTCATTTCCGAAAGTGCCTGGTCTTCCTCGGTGAAGGATTCCGGAGCTACCCAATCCTCGTTGTGGATTATGAGGTCCGCTTCGTCGAGCGCAGTCTCATAGTGAGGAGAAAGCCAGGAATCGGCCATTTTTGAAAGGATACCGCAGACAAGGCCCCAGAGAGTGGTGTCGAGTGCGGACATAAAGCTTTCGGCGGCGGATGTCATGTCGGTCATGTTTATGAGAGAAACGACGGTGCCGAGGATACCGAGAAGCGGGAAAATGGCTGAAATATTTGAATATATGGAATAGAGAAGCTTCAAAAGGCTGGACGCGTCAAGGAAATCCTGACGGGATCTGTAGGATACCTTTTTGAACAGCGACTCACCCGTGGCTTTGCTTGTAAGGCTTCCGGCAAGGGCGGAGTCACGTATCTCGAGCGCTTTTTTTCTTGCGAGGAAAAAGAACACCGCTTCGGCTGCGGCGCCAAGACCTATGAAGATGTAGATGATCACAATAAAGGCATTCCAGTTCATATGATACCTCGTCATTTTGTATGTAAACATTATTTTATCGCTTTTCGTTGGAATTATCCACTTAAATTTCTATGATGTTTTGCTTCATTCGAGGTTGTTTTTTCGACGAACTACGATATAATCACTGTATAAACATACATCTCGGAGAGCGGAAATGGACATTAGAGACAGGATAAAAAGCGGGATATTTTATTTTGACGGAGCTACAGGATCGGTGCTTCAGGAATGGGGGATACGCCCCGGAGAACTGCCCGAGACCTGGAACATCATACATCCGGACAAGATCGCGGCACTCGGACGGTCTTATTTTGAGGCCGGCGCGAATGCGGTGAGCGCAAATACGTTCGGAGCAAATTCCCTGAAATATGACGGAAAAGACGGAAGATATGCGCTTAAAGACATAGTGAGCCGGGGCATGGAATGCGCTTTTGAGGCAAGGCGCACGGCAAAGAGCGACCTTGTGCAAAAGGATCTCTACGTCGGCGCGGATATCGGATCTCTCGGAAAACTCCTGAAACCCCTCGGTGACATGGAATTTGAACGTGCAGTGGAATTGTTTTCGGAAACCATTTCGATCGCGGCAAAGTGCGGTGCAGAGTATATCCTCATAGAAACGATGAACGATATATACGAAGCAAAGGCAGCCGTGCTCGCCGCGCATGAATGCTGTGACCTGCCTGTTTTTGTGAGTAATGTTTTTGATGAGTCGGGAAGAACGATGACAGGATCATCGCCGCTCGTAACGACCACGGTCCTCACGGGACTCGGTGTGGAGGCGCTCGGCGCGAACTGTTCACTTGGCCCTGATCAGATGCTTAAAGTCCTTCCGGAGCTTTATAAAAACAGCTCCGTACCTGTTATATTTATGCCAAACGCAGGACTTCCCGTGACCCGTGACGGAAAGACCTGTTATGATATCGACGCCGTGACCTTTGGAAACCTGGCTGCGGAAGCCGTAAAAAAAGGCGCGAGACTTCTCGGAGGGTGCTGCGGGACCACACCTGAGCACATTAAGCAGATGGTGCTTAAGACCCGTGACCTTGCCCTGCTCCCTGTGATAAAGGAAATACCGGGATTGATCACATCCGGAAGTGTGTGCGTTTCTTTCGGAGAACGTCCGATACTCATAGGAGAGAGGATAAATCCCACAGGAAAAAAGAAGCTTAAAGAAGCATTAAGGGCAAGCGATATGAGCTACATCCTTAACGAAGCGGTCACCCAGGAGGATGCCGGCGCTGACGTACTTGACGTGAACGTGGGGCTTCCCGAGCTTGACGAAAAAGAAATGCTTGTTTCTGTCACAAAGGAACTGCAGGCAGTGACAACCCTTCCGCTGCAGCTTGACACGAGCGACCCGGTTGCGATGGAGGCGGCTCTTCGCATATACAACGGAAAAGCTATGATAAATTCCGTGAACGGAAAGCAGGAAGTAATGGATGCGGTATTTCCGCTTGTAAAAAAATACGGCGGACTTGTCGTATGCCTTACGCTTGACGAGAGCGGGATACCTGAGACAGCAGAGGGACGTTTTGCGATAGCTGAAAAGATGGTGAAGCGTGCGGAAGAGTATGGCATCTCACGTAAAGATCTTATTTTCGATCCTCTCGCAATGGCTGTATCTTCCGACAACAAAGCGGGAAGAGTGACGATCGATACGATAAAGCTTATAAAGAACAGACTCGGTTGTCTCACAAGTCTCGGTGTGTCAAATGTTTCATTTGGGCTTCCGGAGCGAATGCTCATCACATCCGTCTTTTTTGCAATGGCGATGGAAGCAGGCCTTGACGCCGCCATCATGAATCCTTTTTCGACGGATATGATGAAATCCTTCAAGTGTTTCCTCACACTTTCCGGAAAAGATGAAAACTGTCTCGGCTATATAGATTTTGTCGGTTCGCTTCCCACATTGGTGGAAAATACTGCGGCGAAAACGACTGAAGCGACAAATGTAACATCGAATTCCAATGCAGAAAAAAATGAAGTTTCAGCAAGCGAAAAAACAGGTGTTACAAACGCATCACCGCTCTACAATGCCATAATCCGCGGGCTTTCCGAAAAAGCTGCTGCGGAAACAAAGGCGCTGATCGGTGCGTGCGATACGATGGAGATAGTGAACGACCACATAATCCCTGCGCTGAACGAAGTGGGAGAGGGCTTTGAAAAGAAAAAACTCTATCTTCCGCAGCTCCTTATGTCCGCCGAAGCCGCAAAGGCTGCATTTTCCGTTGTATCGGAGAACATGCCGGAGCAGACCGCAAAGGGACCCAAGGTCATAATGGCGACTGTAAAAGGCGATATACACGACATCGGGAAGAACATAGTTGTCGCACTGCTTAAAAACTATGGATTTGACGTCATAGATCTCGGAAAAGATGTTGAGATATCCGCTGTCACCGATGCGGTCGTTAAATATGACGTTCATCTGGTCGGTCTTTCCGCGCTTATGACAACGACCGTCCCTGCAATGGCAGACACGATCAAAGCGATCAGAGAGCTGGGGCGTGATGTCAAAGTATGTGTGGGCGGAGCTGTCCTTACAGAAGAATACGCAAAGATGATAAATGCGGACAAATATGCCGCAAACGCAATGGAAACGGTGAGATACGCTAAAGAAGTGCTTCAGGGTGAGTGATATGAATGGTTTTCTTCCGATCAGCAAACAGGATATGAGAGAACGCGGCTGGGATCAGTGTGACTTTGTCTATGTGATCGGCGACGCATATGTGGATCATTCCTCATTCGGACCCGCGATCATAAGCCGCGTGCTCGAGGCTCACGGATACAAGGTTGGGATCATAGCACAGCCCGACTGGAAGGACGAAAAGTCTGTCGCGATACTCGGAAAACCTCGTCTCGGCTTTCTCATAAGCGGCGGAAACATCGACTCCATGGTGGATCACTATACCGTCGCAAAAAAGCACAGGACCTATGATTACTATACTCCCGGCGGTGTGATGGGACGTCGCCCCGACAGATGCGATGTGGTCTATGGAAACCTCATCAGAAAGACTTTCAAAGATTCGCCGGTCATCATTGGCGGCATAGAGGCGTCACTCAGGCGTCTTGCCCACTATGATTACTGGTCTGACAAGGTGAAACGCTCCATTTTGCTCGACTCCGCTGCGGATCTTCTGATCTACGGAATGGGAGAACACCAGATAGTTGAGATCGCGGACGCGCTCGCATCCGGGATAGACGTGAAGGACCTGACTTTCATAAGAGGCACCGTCTACAAGGCGAGAGACCTGGATTCCCTTGTCGACCCTCTGATACTCCCGTCGTATGAAGAGATCTGCAGTGAAAAAAAGACCTTCGCCGAAAGCTTTTACAAGCAGTACATAAATACCGATCCTTTTTCGGCAAAAACACTCGTTGAAAAATACAAGGACTATGAATATGTGGTGCAGAATCCGCCCGCATTTCCACTCACCACACAGGAGATGGACGACGTTTATGCGCTTCCCTACATGAGGTCGTATCACCCTGTATATGAAAAGGAGGGCGGTGTCCCCGCTCTTTCCGAGATAAAATATTCCATAACCTCAAACCGGGGCTGCTTCGGCGGCTGCTCGTTCTGCGCGCTCACGTTCCATCAGGGCAGGATAATCCAGTCGAGAAGTCATGAGTCTATCTTAAAGGAAGCGGAAGAATTCACAAAAGAAAAGGACTTCAAAGGAAACATCAACGATGTCGGAGGTCCCACCGCGGATTTCAGGCATCCTGCCTGTGACAAGCAGTTAAAGCACGGCGCTTGCCAGAACAGACAGTGTCTGTGGCCGAAGCCCTGTCCTAACCTCAAGGTGGATCACTCGGATTACCTGTCACTTTTACGGAAGCTTCGCGCGCTTCCCGGCGTAAAGAAAGTGTTTGTGCGGTCCGGCATCAGATTTGACTATCTTCTTGCGGACAAAAAAGACGACTATTTCAGGGAACTTTGCAAATATCACATTTCCGGTCAGCTTCGCGTGGCTCCGGAGCATATTTCCGACAACGTCCTTTCACTTATGGGAAAGCCGGAAAATGCCGTATATGAGGAGTTTGTGGACAAATTTGCAAGGATCAACGGAGGACTTATAAAAAACGGCACGCTCGATCACAACCAATATGTGATACCGTATCTCATGTCGTCGCATCCGGGTTCCACATTGAAGGATGCGATAGCGCTCGCGGAATATATAAGGGATCTCGGATACTGTCCGGAACAGGTGCAGGATTTCTATCCCACACCGTCTACGATCTCGACGTGTATGTATTATACGGGCCTCGACCCTCGCACCATGAAACCTGTGTATGTGCCCAAAAGCCCGCATGAAAAAGCTATGCAGCGAGCTCTTATCCAGTACAGGAATCCGGCAAATTACGATCTTGTAAAAGAAGCACTGATAAAAGAAGGCCGTGAGGACCTGATCGGTTTTGACAAGCACTGCCTGATCCCTCCGAGAAAGATAGCACACAGCAGCGGGGAAAAGCACAATTGCAAGACCACCGACAAGTACAGAGAGGCACGCGGCATCACCCACAAAGGGAGAAGGCCGAGATAAGGCGCAAGCTGCATATATATGTATATTTCACATCGGAGAAAGCATAAAAAACTTTTTCCGGTGTTTTTTTCTTGACAAAACAGGAAATTCGAATATAATTGGGAACGATTCTCAATTTCAAATTGGAGGATTGTATGAATTCCAGACCGAAATACAACACAAAGCAGAAGGATACGCTTTTAAAATATCTTGAGACGAAGCACGGCGTACATGTTACCGCAGGCGACGTGTGGCAGTATTTTAAAGAGCAGGGGGATCCGATAGGACAGGCGACCATCTACCGCCGCCTTGAGGACCTTGTGGACGAAGGCGTTGTCAACAAATATGTCATAGACGGAAGCAGTTCCGCCTGCTTTGAATATGTCGGAAAGAGCAGTCACGACGAGAAAGAAGTGTGCTATCACTGCAAATGTGAGAAATGCGGAAAACTGATACATCTCCATTGTGATGAGATAAAGATGATACAGGAACATCTGTTTAAGGAACACGGATTTACCATGGATCCCGTAAGGACAGTGTTTTACGGAATATGCGAAGAATGCGGACAGGAACGGACTTGATGAGGGGCATGACATACAACAAAATGACGAATGAAAAAACGATACCGATGTGTCTCATGGTATGCGCCGTTTTGGTGTTTCTTGCCGTGTCACTTGTGTTTACGGGGCTCGAAGCAACTCATGAGTGTGAGGATCATGACTGCCCGGTCTGCGAGATGCTGCATCAGTGCGCCATGACCGTAAAGCATGTTTTTAACGGCTCGGTACTTAAAGCAGTGGCGGTCCTCATGGCGGCCTTTTTTGCGGCTATCCCTGTGTTCCGCCGTTTTCTCATCGTTTCGGACACGCCCGTGACTGAAAAGATCAGGCTGAACGATTGAAAGACCTCTGTTTTCCCATACTGACAACACAGGGCGCTTAACAGACGGTGAACCCTGAAACAAACGGAGGTTAATCATGAAAAAGATCATTTATATATTTTTGGCACTTGTGCTTGTGACTGCCGCAGGCCTTACGGGATGCGGAAAGGCAGCAAAAAAGGATGGCTTAAGTATCGTTGCGACGATCGCTCCCGAGTATGACTGGGTAATGAACATTTTAGGCGACAACCCCGCAAAAGCGGATGTTACGCTGCTTCTCGACAAAGGAGTCGATCTTCACAGCTTCCAGCCCACCGCGGATGATATCATGAAGGTCGCAAACTGCGATCTTTTCATATATGTCGGAGGTGAGTCCGACGAATGGGTTGAGGATGCGCTTAAAGAATCAGTGAATAAAGATATGGTGGTGATAAACCTTCTTGAAACTCTTGGTGACAGAGTAAAAGAGGAGGAAGTCGTCGAGGGCATGCAGGAAGAGGAGCATGACCACGATCACGGCGACGATGACCATGACGATGACCATGACGAAGATGACCACGATCATGACGAGGAAACGGAATACGATGAGCATGTATGGCTGTCCCTCAAAAACGCTTCGATACTGGTAGACAGTATTTCGGAAGCTTTGTGTGGTCTGGATAAGGCAAATGCCGATCACTACAGAAAACAGACCGAGAAATATGTAAAAAGTCTCGATGCTCTTGACAAGGAATACAAAGACGCTGTCGAAAATGCAGCAAAGAAGACCGTGCTTTTCGGAGACCGTTTCCCCTTCAGATATCTCACGGATGATTACGGACTCACTTATTACGCAGCTTTTGTAGGATGCTCTGCCGAGACTGAGGCAAGCTTTGAGACGATCGCTTTTCTTTCAAAAAAGGTTGACGAGCTTGGCCTTAATGCAGTAATGACCATCGAAGGAAAAGATCACAGGATCGCCGAGACAATAGTGAACAACACCGCTTCCCACGGACAGAAGATACTGACTCTTGATTCCATGCAGTCCACGACATCAAAGGACATCGCAAAGGGCACGGATTATCTTTCGATAATGAGGAACAATCTCGAAGTACTTAAGGAAGCACTGAAATAGACATTTTGACTTAAGTGGAGGCAACATGGCACTTATAACCGTAAAGGACCTGGCGCTGGGCTATGAATCCCGCACCATAGCGGAAAACCTGAATTTCAAAGTTGAAGCGGGAGATTATCTCTGCATAGTGGGAGAGAACGGCTCGGGAAAAACGACTCTTATGAAGACGCTGCTTGAGCTCAAAGCACCCATGAGCGGGGAGGTCATCCGGGGAGAAGGACTCAAAGCCAACGAGGTTGGTTACCTTCCTCAGCAGACCGTGGTACAGAGGGATTTTCCTGCCTCCGTACAGGAGATAGTTTTGTCCGGATGCCAGTCCAGATGTGGTTTAAGACCGTTTTACAACAAAGAGGAAAAAGAGATCGCCCAAAAAAATATGGAGCGCATGGGCATATCAGACCTTGCGGGACGCTGTTACCGTGAGCTCTCCGGAGGACAGCAGCAGCGGGTGCTGCTTGCGAGAGCGCTTTGTGCAACAAGAAAGATACTTTTGCTTGACGAACCCGTTTCGGGGCTGGATCCGAATGCCACGATAGGAATGTACAGGCTGATAAAAGAACTGAACGAAGAGGGGATAACGATAATAATGATCTCCCATGACGTTTCCGCTGCTCTGCGCTACGCAAGCCATATACTGCATGTGGGAAATGATCTGTTCTTCGGGACCAAGGAACAGTTTTTAAAGAGCGAGATCGGTAAGTCGATCCTTATAACGGAGGATAACGATAAATGATAGACAAGCTGTTTTTATATCTTCAATATCCGTTCGTAAGATATGCTGTCATAGTCGGCGTGTTGATCGCACTGTGCTCATCGCTTCTCGGAGTGACGCTCGTACTTAAGCGTTTTTCCTTCATCGGGGACGGACTCTCACATGTGGCTTTCGGTGCTATGGCCATTGCGACCGTTGTAAACGTTTCAAACAATATGCTCCTTGTACTTCCGATAACGATAGGAAGCGCCATACTGCTCTTGAGGACAGGCCAGAACACAAAGATAAAGGGCGATGCAGCGATAGCGATGATATCCGTTGCTTCGCTGGCATTCGGCTATCTTTTGATGAATATTTTTTCCACATCGTCAAATCTTTCCGGAGACGTCTGCTCCACGCTTTTCGGCTCGACCTCGATCCTTACGCTCTCAAAGCAGGAAGTGTGGCTCTGCATCGCGCTTTCTGTGATGGTGCTGCTGATATTTGTGCTGTTTTACAACAAGATTTTTGCGATAACATTTGACGAGACCTTTTCCAAGGCCGCAGGAATAAGGACAAATGCATATAACCTCCTTATTGCTACCGTTATTGCCGTGATAATAGTACTTGCGATGAATCTCGTGGGATCGCTCCTTATCTCGGCGCTTGTCATTTTCCCTGCATTATCATCGATGAAGCTTTACAAAAATTTTAAGAGCGTTACCGTATGCTCTGCGATAATCTCAGTGATATGCGCCCTGGCAGGCCTTTTGATATCCATACTTGCGGGAACGCCCGTAGGCTCAACAATAGTTGCCGCAGACGTTGCGATGTTTGCGATCTGCTGCGTTGCGGAAAAAGTGATGGGGGCACGTGCATGAAAAAGGTATTAAGGATCGCAATGCTTGTTCTGGTTCTGCTGATACTTGCAGGATGCGGTAAGGAGGGCGGAACCGCAAAAAGACAGGGCAGTGGAACATCTGCCGTAAATGATGTTATAAACGCTCAGATAGAGGCATCGGGAAAAAAGGCCACGGAGGCCGTCACACCGACCGAAAAACCGACCGAAAAGCCTGCCGAAACTCCAACAGAAACACCGGAGATCACACCTGCGGTAACTCCTGAGAGCACACCTGTTGAAACTCCTGAGATCACTCCGGCCGACGCACCCGAGGCTCCGGCCGAAGATCCGTCAGAACCACGAGACGTCGATGTGGATCTTACGGAACTTTCCGCAACTATGGTCTATTCCGAGGTCTTCGGCATGATGAGCGACCCTGACCGATACATGGGAAAGATCATAAAAATGAAAGGGATATTTTCCGTGTATCATGATGATTATACGGGAATAGACTATTACTATTGCATTATAAAGGATGCGACCGCATGCTGCGCACAGGGCATGGAATTTACGCTCGAAGGCTGCAGCTACCCCGATGATTACCCTGAAGAGGGGATGGAGATAGTGGTGATGGGAGAATACACCACATACCTCGATGGAGGAGCTCTTTACTGTACGCTTAAAGACGCAACGCTTCTTGAGGCTGCGTTTGAATAAACGATCGAAAGGTACAAAAATGGAAGTGTTTGAAGGAAGTCCGAAGGACAAAACAGGGCGTCTGCCGAGGGAAGTCAGGACATATGAGCTTCTCGACAGTCTCGGGATAGAATATAAAAGAGTGGATCACGAGGCAACGCCAAACATGGAAGCATGCAATGAGGTCGCAAAGGTGCTTGATATCATGATCTGCAAAAATCTGTTTCTCTGCAATCGCCAGAAAACTGCATTTTACCTGCTCCTCATGCCGGGCGAAAAGAAGTTCAAAACAAAGGAACTGTCTGCGCAGATAAATTCCTCAAGGCTTTCTTTTGCCGAACCGGAAGATATGCTGAAATACCTTGACATTGAGCCCGGTTCCGCGAGCATCATGGGAGTAATGAACGATAAGGAAAACATGGTGCAGCTCCTGATCGATGAAGATGTGCTGAAGTTCGACCATATCGGATGCCATCCCTGCGTGTGTACTTCGAGCCTTAAGATACCTACATCGGATGTGTTGAACAGATTCCTTCCCGCAACACATCATGATTACAAGACCGTGCACCTTGTGGGAGAGGACTGAAAGAATACATAAAAAACAAGCCCCGGAGCATATCCGGGGCTGAATTTATTATGGTTAAAACACTTACTGGGGCTGCTTTCCGATGTAAGCAAGAATACCGCCGTCTACATAGAGAATGTGACCGTTTACGGCATTTGATGCTTCGGAAGCAAGGAATACAGCGGGACCTGTGAGCTCCTCTGCCTTTAACCAGCGGTTTGCGGGTGTCTTTGCGCAGATGAACTGGTCGAAAGGATGACGGGAACCGTCGGGCTGAATCTCACGAAGAGGTGCGGTCTGAGGTGTCTCGATATATCCGGGACCGAGGCCGTTGCACTGGATGTTGTACTGGCCGTATTCGGAGCAGATGTTACGTGTGAGCATCTTTAATCCGCCCTTAGCAGCAGCGTAAGCGGAAACGGTCTCACGTCCGAGCTCACTCATCATGGAGCAGATGTTTATGATCTTGCCGTGGCCCTTTTTGATCATCGAAGGGATGACAGCCTTTGAAACGATGAAAGGAGCGTTGAGGTCAACGTCGATGACCTGTCTGAACTGCTCGGCGGTCATCTCGGTCATGGGGATGCGCTTGATGATACCTGCGTTGTTTACAAGGATGTCGATCACGCCGACTTCCTTCTCGATCTTTGCAACAAGATCGTTAACGGCTGCTTCGTCGGTAACGTCGCAAACATAGCCGTGAGCTTCGATGCCGGCTTCCTTGTAAGCCGCAAGCCCCTTGTCAACGAGTTCCTGCTTGATGTCGTTAAAGCAGATGGTGGCGCCTGCCTGTGCATATGCGCTTGCGATGGCAAAACCGATGCCGTAAGATGCGCCTGTGATCAGAGCAACCTTTCCCTTAAGGGAAAAATCGATATACTTATTGTCCATGATAGCCTCCAGATATTTTGTATTATTATACAAGAAATTTACGAACAGAAAGTATTATAACAAGTCACTCTGAAAAATACAAGGACAAACAGGGTTAAAAAAATGTCAATCAAGCGGGGGTATGCGTTATAATCCACTACGAACGACAAAAAATATGTTTCGTAGTGGATTATAATTATATTCGGTACTCTCCACGGTTCATGGAGTTACGCTCTGCGAGGAGTATACACGCTGTTTTTCATTTTCTGCGGTCCGTGGGTTGAATTCTACGGTCATTTCACATAAACTGAATGTGACAGACGACCCGGCAGGGATTTAAGGAGGCACGTATGGACTATCAGAAGGTGGGGAATTTTATCAAGAGCCTTAGGAACGAAAAAGGGATGACACAGAAGGAACTTGCTCAAAACTTAAGCATCAGCGACAAGACGGTATCCAAATGGGAAACGGGGAACGGTCTGCCGGACATAGAAAACCTGCAGCCACTCTGCGGTCTGCTCGGTATAAGCATAAACGAACTCCTGTCGGGTGAGAAACTGCC
>JAEEGF011026319.1_pt1 | contig 74338 bp, 51 predicted proteins | sample 9134171 | NCBI WGS metagenome assembly JAEEGF01 (sample SAMN16246542, study PRJNA631951) | gut metagenome | biome: gut microbiome; feature: rumen; material: AP-attached | host: Bos | place: Iran: Karaj | collected 2018-10 | reverse complement strand
AATAAACGTGTCTTTCACGAAATTAATAACAAGTCTGCCTAAATGCTCATTTTGGTGTTTGATATTAACGCCCAAACGACCTATTTTCACAGCTGGATAATCGCTTCGATGCTTGTTGTGAGGAAATTCCTTCTTGATTCTACGCCATGTGGCATGATCACTTTCATTAATAGAAATACGATCATTAGAGACAGAAAAGTAGGCCAACAAATCGATATCATCTTCAAGCAGATAGGTTACAGCCAACAAACGCCGACCATAGTCTTTTGCGTCGTGGAATAGAAAATCGTTAAGATCTGCGTTCCCACAATCAAACGGCTTTATAATGTAACCTGGTGTAAGCCTGACGATTCGACGATTGAAGATCATAAAACTAAAACTCAAATGTCAATATGGAACGCATCTCGTCTGCGTCCTCTTTTACTCGTCTCTTTTCCTCTAAAGAGGCTTTCTCACCTTTTTCCATCTCAGCGATGAAGGCAACTGCATCCTCTCCTTCTATCATTGGTGTCGCTTCTATCGGTCTAGCCATAATGCTACTGTTTTAAAATTCGATGCAAAGATACAGTATTATATTATACAAAAACAACTTTTTGGGTGGTTTTATTTCTAATTTAGAAAGAATCCATCCAACAACCCCCGACACCCCTCCAGGGTCCGTTCTATCGTTACACGTACTGATAGATCGAGATCAGGCAGAACCCATTCTCGCACACTGGGGCACTGATCTCAAAAATGAGGTTGTCGTCGTCCACGCCCGTTAACAGAAGATAACCTTCCCCGAGTTGATTGGTTTGTTTGGCAACTGAAAACGATCTCTCTCCATTAATCACTTCCTGTTGCGACAATTTCTCAAAGAAGGCATTCGCATCTGCAGGATTGTCGAAATACAGGTTCTGATTGAAAGAAGTTGCCGTCACCAACTCATAATAATAGGCATGGTCAGAGGTCACCTTCATATCATAACCCATTTCAGTTGGTTCGCCTTTCTCGATGTCTTTCCCAAACACCGTCACATAGAAACCGGCATCACCTTCCTCGCCTTCAAGGCCCTCAAAGTCTTCCATGTCTTCTTCCAACTCACCTTCGTAAAGGAGGGTCATGCCACATTTGGCTGCAGCGGCCTCATCGTTCTGGTTGATCAAATCCACGAAGGCTTCCATGGTGAACAAACTGAAGCCTTGGTCTTGCTGAACCGTTTCACTGGTTGCAGTTTCTTCTTTTTGTTGTTTTGCCTTGTTGGGCTGATTGCAACTGACGGCAAACAGCAGGCAGATTCCGATTAAGAATAGACTTTTTTTCATTTTTTTGTTTGTTTTGAATAAATCAATACAAAAGTAATAATAAATCACCAAGCTTCCACTAATGCTTCGCCCAATTCATGGACATGTTTGCGAATTGCGTTTTCACGCTCCACAGAGGGTTTTTTGAAACCATTGATATAATTGCGCAGCAAAGTTGCATTCATGCCAATCGACCGCGCAAACTCAGCTACGTTAATCTCTTTATGGGTCAGGAAAAACCGTTGCATGGGAGTTGGTTCCGCATCATCGTAAACGAAGCTCTCAAAGCTGATATCTTCATCCAGTTCTCTCCAATGAATTCCATCATAACCGAAAGAGTATTCATTTCTTTCTTCGTCAGATGCCGTCAAAAGCTTAGGATACCACAACAGCGACTGGCGATACTCATGTCCGTTTTCATCACAGCCGTAAATGTAATCAGCGTCGAACCATATTTTCAGAATCTTCATCATAATTCACTATTTATTAAAGTATTCATTCCAACGATCCATTATTAGGTCGGCATTCTCATCAATCACAGCTTTGATTTTCCTCATATCACCAGCTTTGATACCATGTTGCTCTTTCATGACAAACTCCGCCCCATTCCAATCGAACTTTGCCGCTCCTCCATTCCCTTCAACATGAATGTGTAACGGCTCATGTTCACGGCTATAAAAGAAAAATGAAAAACCAAAAAATCTAAATACTTCGGGCATATCAAATGGATTTACTTGCAAAGATAGGAATTATTTTTAATACCTTGAAGATTTTTAAGAAAAACAATGATTTTGATCATTTAAAAAGCTACGCTCCCAGCATCTCTTTCACCAGCTGCGAGACCCTGGCGTTGTCGGCCTTGCCAGCGACTTGCTTGGTGGTCATACCCATCACCCGGCCCATGTCTTTGATGGAGGTGGCACCTGTTTGGGCGATGACGTCTTTGATGATGGCACGAAGCTCATCCTCGCTCAACGGCTGAGGCAGATAGGCTTCGATGACGGAGGCTTGGAACTTCTCCTCGTCGGCGAGTTCCTGACGGCCATTCTGCTCATAGATGGCCGCCGACTCCTTGCGCTGTTTCACCAGCTTCTGGAGCAGGCTCAGCTCGGTGGCTTCGGTGAGTTCAACATTTCCTCCTTTGGTCTTTTCCAATAGGATCTGTGCTTTGATTGCCCTGAGGGCTTCGAGTTTCTTTTGGTCGCGGGCCAGCATGGCGGCCTTGATGTCGGCCATGATCTTTGTTTCTAATGACATAGTTATTCAGTTGATCAGTTATTCAGTTGGTCAGTTGATCAGTTGCATCCCGAAGGATGCTATATTGGTAGGCAAAGATAATAATTAATTTGGATTGCTTCGGTCGTTCCTCCCTCGCAATGACGTAAAAAAACGTACCTTTGCACCATGAATCAAACGAGCATCACAAACCGTGAGATCTGGCGCATCGCCTACCCCATCATGCTGGGGAACCTGGCTCAGACCATCATCACTTTTACCGACACTGCCTTCCTCGGTCATCTCGGCACCATTGAGCTGAGTGCCTCCATGATGGCTGGATTGTTCTATTATGTGTTCACCACCTTGGCCATGGGCTTTGCCGTGGGCATCCAGATCTTCATCGCCCGACGTTTCGGCGAGGGCAACTTGAAGCAAATTGGAGTCATCTTCCAACATGGCGCTCTGTTCGTGCTGGGTCTCGGCATCCTGTTGTTCAGCATCTTGCATTTTTGCAGCGAAGGACTCATGAAGATCATCATCGAGTCGGACAACATCTATGCCTCCTCCATGGAATATCTGAAATACAGACAGTTCGGCATCATCTTTGTCGTTTTCAACTTTTTGTTCCGCTCGTTTTACGTGGGTATCAGCAACACCAAGGTCATCACCTACTCCACCATCTTGATGGCGGTGGTCAACATCTTCCTCGACTGGTGCTTGATTTTCGGACATTGTGGTTTCCCCGAGATGGGCATCGGTGGTGCTGCGCTGGCTTCGCTCATGGCTGAAGTCGCCGCCTTCTGCTTCTTTTGGATCTACACCTTCGCCACCATACCCCATGAGGAATACGGCATGTTCCGTTGGCACCCTTGGCAACCTAAGTTGATGGGTGACATCCTCAAGGTGGCCTTCCCCTGCATGATCCAAAGGCTCTTCTCTTTCGGCACTTGGTTTGCCTTCTTCATCCTCATCGAGAAGATGGGCGAGACCGCCATCGGGATCTCGTCAGTGGTCCGAAGCACCTATATGATTCTCATCATCCCGGGATTCGCTTTCGCTGCCACGGCCAACACCCTCACCAGCCGCATCATCGGCGAGGGCAAGAGCGACGAGGTGATGTCCATGCTTTGGAAGGTCGTGAAGAACGCCGTGCTGTGTTCTTTGGCACTCGTCATCGTCACCTCCATCATCCCCGAACTCATCTTGCAGATCTACACCGACGACCTCAACCTGGCTGCCGCCGCCGTCCCCTCTGTGTATGTCATCAGCGTCGCCACGGTCTTAGGCGCCATCGGCATGGTGTTTTTCGAGGCAGTCTCCGGCACAGGCAACACCTCTGCAGCCATGGCCTTGGAGTTCGGAGTTTGCATCGCCTACCTCTTTTATGCCTTTATCATGACCAAGACCTCCTCCATCGCCGGAGTTTGGACCGTCGAGTGCTTCTATAACATCACCATGGGCTTCATCGCCTTCCTTTACATTTGGAAGGCTGATTGGAGGAAGAAAGTTATCTGACATGAATGCCAGCGACGACCAACGGAAACTCGAAGAGCGTTATCAGCTGATGACGCAGGCACCGGTCAAGAGGCTGATCCTCAAGATGGCAGTGCCGACGATCATCAGCATGCTGGTGACGAGCATCTATAACATGGTCGATTCGTTTTTCGTGGGGCATCTCAGCACCGAGGCCGTGGCTGGTGTAGGTGTCGCCTTTGCCTATATGGCGTTCATCAACGCCTGCGGCTTCTTCTTCGGTCACGGATCGGGCAATTTCATCTCTCGGGCATTAGGAGCCCGCAAGTCCGACAATGCCGGAAAGATGGCTGCCACGGGATTCTTCAGTCCTTTGATCTTAGGTGCTGTGGCGGGATTACTTGCCCTCACCTTCTCCAGTTCGTTGTCGCGAGCCATGGGCGCCACAGAGCAAATCCTGCCTTCGGCCAACACCTATCTTAAGTATATCTTTCTTGCCACCCCCTTCATGATGTCGTCGCTCACCTTGAACAACCAGCTCAGGCTTCAAGGCAACGCCCGTTTCGGCATGATTGGCATCGCTTCCGGCGCCTTGCTCAACATCGCGTTGGACCCACTCTTCATCTTTGTGTTTGACATGGGTGTGAGCGGTGCCTCTTTAGCCACCGCCATCAGCCAGTGTTTCGGCTGGTGCGTGCTGCTCTGGGGCACCTCACGGGAAGGCAACGTGCATATCAAGTTTCACAACTTCACTCCCACTTGGGAGTACTACAAGCAGATCATCCAAGGCGGTCTTCCTTCATTGGCGCGACAGGCTTTGGCCGTCATTGCCACCATCTGCCTCAACCGTATGGCCGTGCATTATGCCGAGCCAGGTCAAGAAGCTTCAGTGGTGGCGGCCTTCTCCATCGTGACGCGCGTCATCATGATGAGCTACGCCTTGATCATCGGCCTGGGACAAGGCTTTCAACCGGTTTGCGGCTACAACTACGGGGCAAAGCTCTATGGCAGGGTGAAAGAGAGTTACATGTTCTGCCTCACGCTTTCCACGGCGGTATTGATTGTCTTGGGGACCGTTTTATATATCTTCGCTCCCGACGTCATCGCCCTCTTCCGCAGCGAGGATCCAGAGCTGATCCGCGTGGGAAGCCACGCCATGCGCTGGCAGTGCATCGCCTTCCCATTGATGGGTATGTGCACGGCCACCAACATGCTACTGCAAAACATCAACTATACCTGGCAGGCCACGTTCCTCTCAATGTGCCGCCAAGGCATTTGTTTCCTGCCTGCGGTATTCATCGCCCCATGGCTTTGGGGACTCACCGGCCTCGAAGCCGCCCAAGCTATCGCCGATATCATGACCTTCTTGATTTCACTACCCTTTGCCATCCACATTATCAAGGAGTTATCGATGAAATCAAGGAATTAATAAAAAATTCCATAAAAATGATGTTGATTTGAAAAATAGTTACTATCTTTGCAGCGATTAAAACAATGATTTTATGGCAAAGAAAATGAATAACAAAAAACAGAAGGTTACAAAGAAGCCTCCAACCATCAAGGAGGCAAGGCGTTATGTTGACAATGCTTACGAAGTCCTTAACGAAAAAGGACAACTGGATGAAGATGGCATAGCTTATCAAGATGAAAAATATGTACGCGCTGCTGGCAACTACCTATGGCTTGGCATCTTGATGGCATTGGATACAGTATTCCATGTTAGAGAAGACCGACGCACAAGGGTCCACATCAATGACTACTACGAAGCTATTTCAAAAAGGGATGGAAAACTCAACGATTGGGTTTATGATGCCTACGGAATCATCCATTGTTACATGAATTACGATGGAAACCCGAGCAAAAAACTATGTGACTCGGGATTCGAATACGCTAACCGAATCATCGACCGATGCGAGGCCATGGTTCCTTCACCAAAATAAAGCCTCGGCGATACCGTCGGCGAATAGCATCTGCTCATCGTTGAGATAAAGGATCTCATGGGTCTGGGAGAGCTTTCCCTGTTCGACCAAAGGTTGGGCTTGTCGCTCACAATGATCAGCGAAACGCTCTCCCATCTCACGTTTTATGTAGTTCAAGTCGATGCCCCACATCGTTCGCAGCCGAAGCATCACATACTCGTCATAGACCTGTTCTGCTGTGAGGTACTCTGCAGCAGCACCAGCGTCACCAGCATCGGCACCACAGTCGCTACCGACAGCACCGACACAGCCAGCGTCACCACCACCGCCAGTACCAGCAGCAGCTCCACAGCTACCAGCAGCAGCACCGCCACCACCGCCAGTACCAGCAGCAGCTCCACAGCTACCAGCAGCAGCACCGCCACCACCGCCAGTACCAGCAGCACCGCCACAGCTACCAGCAGCACCGCCACCACCGCCAGTACCAGCAGCAGCTCCACAGCTACCAGCAGCACCGCCACCACCGCCAGTACCAGCAGCAGCTCCACAGCTACCAGCAGCAGCACCGCCACCACCGCCAGTACCAGCAGCAGCACCGCAGCTACCAGCAGCAGCACCGCAGCTACCAGCAGCAGCACCGCCACCACCGCCAGTACCCACACACTGCCGTGTGGGGTTACGGAGAGGGCGTCTCTCCGAGACGCTTCCTTGGGGCGTTGAACTTGACTCCTGACTTCCGGCTTCTGACTCCTGACTTCCGGCTTCTGACTTCTGACTTCTGTCTTCTATCTTCTGACTTCTGTCTTCTATCTTCTGTCTTCTCTCTTCCAGATAGCCTTCTACCGAAGAAACATTCCATTGACGGGAACTACCGTTGTAGGAATGGGCTGAAGGACCAAGGCCGAGATAAGGCACCCCAAACCAATAACTGCTGTTGTGCCTCGAATGGCTTCCAGGTTTACAGAAGTTGGAAATCTCGTAGTGAAGAAAGCCGGCTTCCTTGGCAAGACGACAGAGGATCTCATAGTCGCGCAAGGCATCTTCTTCATTGATGGGCATCACCTTCCCCATCTCAATTTGCTTGGTAAGGATGCTGTTGGGTTCCAAGGTCAAAGCATAAGCGGAAAGATGCGGGACGTCCATCTCGAAGAAAAGCTCGAGGTTCCGATGCCACTGCTCGGCATCTGAGGTGGGCAGACCATAAATCAAGTCGAGGCTAATGTTCTCAAAACCAGCTTCTTTAGCCAAAGAGACACACTCCAAGGCATGACGCGAATCATGGCGGCGACTGAGATATTTCAAGTCGTTGTCAAAAAAACTCTGGATGCCGATGCTCAGACGATTGACGCCTAAAGCTCTTAATCCCTTAAGATACTCAGGTGAAAGAGTGTCGGGATTGGCCTCCAAGGTGATTTCTGCATCAGCATTGACGGTGAACACGTCCGTGATCCATTGAAGTATCGTCCCTATCTCCTCCACCGACAAAAGAGAAGGTGTGCCTCCACCGAAATAGATGGTGCCTATCGACTCACCTTGAAGATAGTCTCTCCGGGCAAGCATCTCCAGCCGTAAAGCATCCAAGAAATCCCCTTTGCGCTTCAATGAAGGGATGGAATAAAACCCACAATAGGCGCATTTTGAGTTGCAAAAAGGGATATGGATGTAGATGCCTGCCAATGGATTACTTCTCAATAAATAGTTTGATGTTCTGCTCACCATTGATGGTGCTCAGACGAACAAAATAAAGACCAGGACTCAAATTCGCAACATTGATGGTTTCAACGACCCCATCAAGTTCCAATACACGTTGGCCTGACACAGTGAAAATCTCGACCTTTTGAGTCGCAGCGCCAACAACATGGATTAAGTCTTTGGATGGATTGGGATACAATGAACAAGGATACATTGGATCATCAACAAGACCAGCACCTGGAAGCACCTGAACCTCGACTGGCTCCGTTGCAGCCTCACATCCATCATCATAAACCGCTATGACAGAATAGGTATGGAATTCTTCAAAATTCAGATCATTGTCATCATAGTAAAGGGCACTGGGCGCTAAGGTGGCTATCTCTTCATTGTCTCGAACCACCACAATCGATGAACACTCACCTGTCGATCCTTCCGCAGGCAGTTCCCAATAGATACCGATCCAAGGAGTGTCTCCTTCTGTAAGGAAATAGATGTCGCGCACTGGGTTGCAGCTGACATCGACAGCCTCTTCGCGAATCCATCCAGTGCGGTCGTTGCTGCCTTTGTAGGTACCGTAAACGAGGTTCTCGACAGGCTGGTTCAAAGCGTAAGCCGTAACATAGACCGGATCATCGGGAGAGAAGTTGTTGTCGTAAGTCAAGGTGACAATATCCATGTTTCCATCGCCATCGATGTCACCAATATTAGCTCCATTCATGAAGGATAGGCCTTGTGGACGCAAGGGGAATCCCTCGGTTACCTCAGTACCATCCATTTCCCAGGCGCGGATGTAACCAAGTCCATCTTCCATCATGTTGAAACTGGTGACGATCTCGTTTTTGCCATCGCCATCAATATCAGCCACGGAGATGAATCCCTCAATACCAGAGCTCAGATTGAGGGGAAAGCCCGAAGCAACGTTGCCATCCATATCGTATTGGAAAAACACATTGCCTTCTCCCGAGACGCCCATGAAGATGGCATATTGACCCACTTCTTTCACGACCGTCGGAGCGGAATAGGTCCAAGCGTTGACCGGTTTTGGCCAGCCCTCACGGTATTCACCTGTCTGAGCATCACGCACATAGTGGTTAGGGTTATCGCCGTGGCAGGCACCGACAAGGCTCCATTTGCCAAGGCCTTCGAAATCGACCACCAATGGCGACTGATAGGAGTACTTGTAAGCCTCCTCGCTATCGATGGTGTAGAGCGTTTCTCCCATGTGGTTGAAGCAGTGAAGCACCGTAGTGGTGGCAGCGAAAAGCTCTAGGAAACCGTCACCATCGATATCGGCCACCGTTGGAGTAATTGCAGGTGTTGAGGGCAATTCGTAGGGGAAGCCAGGAAGCTCTTCGCCTTGGAGATTTATGGCATGGATTCCTGCCGAGATGCTTGCCGAAGCTTTACCACGGCCACAGAAGATAATCTCCAATGCCCCATCATTGTTGAGGTCGGCAAGGACAGGAGCCGTGATGAGAGGGTTGTTGGCAGTGATTTCAGAATACAGCACTTCACCCGTGCAATCAAAAACGTTAATACCGCCACGCGCATTGCCATAGGCAGTAAGGACGACAATCTCAAAATCACCATCTCCGTCGATATCGCCAACGGCAGCTGGATATTGAGCCATGCCACCAACAAGGGTCTGAGTCCATAGGATCTGTCCTTGACCATCGATGACGTTGATTTGGTCGTTATGACTTAGGATGATTTCATCCGCGCCATCACCGTTGAGGTCGGCCAAAGCCACACCACGCATAGGTTTGTAGGTGGTGTTGGAAGGGAAGTTCAGGGGAAAGCCCGGCATGGGTGACAGGCCATCGCGGGCTGCAGGCGGGAGCTTAGCGTCAAGCACCGTCTCCATCTGAATGACACCGTCTTCATCGATGAAGGCTCTAGTCGCCGGACGTTGTGCCAAGGCAACCAAAGCGAAAGTCGTTAAAGCAAATAGTAAAAGTTTCTTTTTCATGGCAAAGTTTTTTAGTTGAACAAATGAGCCGTGCCCTTCACCGATATCTTCAGCGAACGACACGGCTCTTTTTTAGTTAAGAACCGAAGTTCGGATTATTTTTCCTTCTTCTCGCAACCGCCGAGGCACTTGTAAGCAAGGCCAGCGAGGCAGGCACCGACGAGCGGAGCCACGATGAAGAGCCACAGCTGAGGCATAGCCAGTGGGTTCTCAGAGAAGATAGCAACGCCGAGTGAACGGGCAGGGTTCACAGAGGTGTTGGTCAACGGGATGCTGATGAGGTGGATGAGCACCAGGGTGAGACCGATGGCGAGGCCACCGAACTTACCGTTGGCATGACGGCCGTCAGTGATGCCGAGGATCACCATCAGGAACACGAAGGTCAAGAGGCATTCCGTGAGGAAAGCACCCCACATGGAGGTCTGGAGATAACCACCAGCCACGTCAGCAGCGCTGAAGAACTCACCATAACCGTTGGCGGCAAAAGTGCCGAGAGTCATGTTAGCAGACTTGGCAATCACCATCAGCAAAGCACCAGCGATGATACCACCGATGATCTGAGCTAACCAGTAGCAAAGCATCTCTTTAAAGGTCATACGGCCGTTGACCCAAACACCAAAGCTGACAGCAGGGTTCAGGTGAGCGCCCGAGATGTGACCGATACCATAGGCCATGGCAATGACGGTAAGACCGAAAGCGATAGCCACGCCGAGGAAACCAACATGTCCGAAGATTGCGGTACCGCAACCACCGAAAACAAGAACGAAGGTGCCGAAGAGTTCGGCGAAGAATTTGTTACCAATCTTCATAGTTACTTGATTTTTAATAGTTTAAATTGATACTTAGTGATATTTTACTTTAAAAATTCAAACTCTTGTCTTCAAAAACTGAATGCAAACGTACGGATTCTTTTTTATTTTTGCAAAAAAAAACGCACAATGTTTGGAATTATTCTGTTGATCTCCCTATTGATTATCGCGATTTCCTTTGCGGCCATCGGAATCAAAATGTTTGTCAAAAAGGACGGCAAGTTCGAGCGTCGGTGTGAGAACGAAGGATCGGTGAATTGTCTTTGCGGAGGCCGTGGCGGAGAAGCTTGCCGTCATTGTCCAAACGGAGCTAAACACTGATTCAACCCCGATTTTTCCCGCTTCACACCAAAGTGGCAGTTACAAAACGTTTTTTTCCTTTTCTTTGCTTGTGTTTTTTCAAATCATGCATTCATGAAGCGCATCATTTTCACCTTAGTAACCCTGCTGATTGCTTGTTCGGCCATGGCGCAAGAGAACAGTTCCTACCTATTCAGTTTGGAGGACTGTCTCCGTTTCGCTGTCGCCAACAGTAACGAGCGTAAGTCGATGGAACTCTCCAAAGAGAGCCTCGAGGTCACCTACGAGCAGTCGAAGCAACAACGACTTCCCAGCCTGAGCGCCTCGGCGGGACAGAACATCACCAACAACGCCAACGGCTGGTCCTCTTCGGGCAACCTCAGCTTAGGCTCCTCGATAACCATCTATCAAGGAGGAAACATCAACAATACCATCGAGCAGAACCGCCTCAGCATGGAACGTAACGATGTGCAACTGGAACGCTATGACAACCAACTTGCCACCCAGATACTGCAAGGCTTTCTCTCCGTGCTTGGCAACCAAGAGCTGTTGAAATACCAGGCCGAAGTATTGAAGACAAGCGGCGAGCAGCTGAAACAAGGACAGGCACGTTATAAAGCGGGCTCCATCCTCGAAAGCGACTTACTGCTTTTGGAGGCCCAATATTACAGCGATTCCAACAACGTGGTGGATACCCGAATCAACATCGAGAACGGCCTCCTCGACCTAAAGGTGCTGCTCTCCATGAACCCCACCGATGAGTTGGGGCTCGTCACTCCCGACACCGAGAACCTGGAATTGCTGAAGGCCACGCTCCCAACAGAGGAAGAGGCCATCGCGCTGGCACTCGACTATATGCCCGACTTAAGGATTAGCGATTACGACATCCAACTTGCGGAGAAAAGCGTGAAGATGGCCAAAGGCAACTACCTCCCCTCGGTATCGGCCAACGCAAGCATAGGCACCGGCATCTTTTCGTTCGATGGGAACGGCATGAATTCCTGGATCAACAAGCCCACCGAATCAGCGGGAGTCTCCATAAGCATCCCCATCTATAGCCGCGGCGCCACCAAAGCCAACGTGAAGAAGAGCCAGATCTCCCTTGAGCAAGCTCAGCTCGACCATGACCAAACAATCCTCTCCGTCAGGCAAACCGTGGTACAGGCCTATCGCAACGTGATCTCTGCCTACAACGCCTACGAGGTGTCGAAAGTCAGGGAAAACGCCTACAGCAAAAGCTTTAATGCCTATAAAATGCAGTACCAATACGGCACCATCACCACGGTAGAGCTGCTCCAACAACAAAACAACTATCTGAACACGCTAAATTCCTATATCCAAAACAAATACAGCCTGCTGATGCAGCGTAAGATCCTTGATATCTATATGGGAAAGAAAGTAGAATTGTGAATTGAAAATTGAAAAACAATCATAACAATGAAGAAGAGAAAGAGAATAACATGGTTGGTGGTGATTGGAATCTTAGTGGTGGCGCTGATCTGCCTATGGATTGTCCGAGCCACTAAATCATCCCAGAAAGAGTATGTGATTCGCACTCATGTAGTCAGTGAATACACTGTGGAAAACACTGTCACAGCCACCGGAACCATCGAACCGGTGGAGACCGTAGAGGTCGGAACGCAGGTCTCCGGAAAGGTGGAGAAGATTTATGTCGATTTCAACGACGTAGTAAAAAAAGGCCAGTTGATGGCCGAGTTGGACAAACTGACGCTCAATCAGAGTGTGAGTCGCGCCAAGGCGAGTCTCACCTCCGCTGAGAGCCAACTCAACTATGCTAAACTAACGTATGAACGCACCAAACAACTCTACGAAGCCAACGCGGCCACTCTGGCTGCCTATCAAGAGGCGCAAAACTCTTACACCCAGGCACAGATGAGCAAAAAAAACGCCCAAGCCTCCTACGACCAGGCCTTGGTTGATCTCAGCTATGCCGAAATCTATTCGCCCATCGACGGGGTAGTGCTCGACCGTGCCGTGGAAGTTGGCCAGACCGTGGCAGCCTCCTTCAGCACCCCCACCTTGTTCACCTTGGCCAACGACTTGACCAAGATGCAGGTTGAAGCCGCCGTTGACGAGGCCGACATCGGGCAGGTCAAAGCCGGTCAACGGGTCACTTTCACCGTCGATGCCTACACCTCTGAGACCTTCAGCGGCTCGGTAAACCAGATCAGGATGCAGCCCACCACCACCAGCAACGTGGTGAAATACACCGTCATCATCAGCGCACCCAACCCCGACTTGAAGCTCTTCCCCGGCATGACCGCTAACGTGACCATCGTCACCGAGGAGCAGACCGGACTGGCCGTCCCTGCCGAAGCATTCAATTTCACCCCCGAAGAACAGAAATCCCAAGGACCGGCATCGAAAAACACCGTTTGGGTCAAAAAAGGCAACGACATGAGACCTTGTACGGTAGAGACTGGTATGACCGACGGCGCCTATCGCATCGTGGAGCAAGGACTGCACGAGGGTGACTCCGTGGTGCTTTCAGCACAGTATGTCGTCAAGACAAAACAAAAGAAGACCGGCGAGAATCCGTTCATGCCTAGCCCTCCAGGTAGGAGAAACAATAGATAAAGCACGATCGTCATGGACACCAGCACATCCATCATCAAGGTTGAAAACCTCAAACGAACCTTCATCGTGGGAAGCGAGGAGGTACATGCCCTCAAGGGCGTTTCGTTCGAAATCCGCGAAGGTGAGTTCGTGAGCATCATGGGATCGTCGGGCAGCGGCAAATCGACCTTGCTCAACATTCTCGGATGCCTTGACCAACCCACATCGGGCGAGTACTTCATCGACGGCATCTCCGTGAGACAGCGCACCAAAAACGAGCTCTCGGAGATCCGTAACCGAAAGATCGGCTTCGTGTTTCAGTCGTACAACCTGCTGCCTCGCACCTCCGCTTTGGAGAATGTGGAGCTCCCCTTGGTCTATAACCCCGACGTCTCGCATCGTGAGCGTCACGAGAAGGCTCGACATGCCCTGGAACTTGTCGGGCTCAAGGACCGCATGGACCACATGCCGAACCAACTCTCCGGTGGCCAGCAACAACGTGTAGCCATCGCCCGTGCCTTGGTCAATGACCCCGTCATCGTTCTCGCCGATGAGGCCACAGGAAACCTCGACACCCGCACCTCATACGAGATCATGAGTCTGTTCCAAAGCCTTCATGAGCAAGGCAAGACCATCGCCTTCGTCACTCACGAGTCCGACATCGCTGTGTTCACCAGCCGCACCATCTTCTTGCGCGATGGCCACATCCTCCGTGACGAGCCAGTGAGCACCAAGTCTGCCACCGAAGCCCTCGCCGCCCTCCCCATCGATAACGATTATAAATGATTCTTTCTTCTGTCTTCTTACTTCTGACTTCTTTAATAAATGGACATCCTCAACCTCATACGAATATCAGCCAAAGCCCTGTTACGCAACAAGACAAGGTCTGCCCTCTCCATGCTGGGTATCGTGATCGGTATCGCCGCCGTCATCGCGGTGGTCAACCTTGGTGAAGGGCTGAAGCAAAGCACCGCCAACCAGCTGTCGGACATGGGCACCAACCTTATCATGGTAATGCGTGCCAACCAACGCCGCGGTGGTATCAGCATGGGATCGACGAACGTGCAGTCACTTAAAGTCAGCGACTGTGACTTGATCGCCAAAGGTGCTAAAAACATCACCAAAGTCAGCCCTGTGGTCAACAGCGCTGGCCAACTTGTCAACGGTGCCAAAAACTGGTCCGGCACCGTCTATGGCGGGACACCCGAATACCTCGACATCCGCAAATACGAAATCGCCACTGGAGTCAACTTCACCGACGAGGACGTGAAGAAATACGCCAAGGTGGGATTGATTGGCCAGACCATCGTCGAAGAGTTGTTCGACGATGGAGAGGATCCCATCGGCAAGACCATACGTATCGGCAACATGCCCTTCCGCGTCATCGGCACCTTAAAAGAAAGAGGCGAGAACAGCATGGGCATGGACCAGGACGACCTCGTCATCATGCCTTATTCGACAGTGCAGAAACGCATGTTGGGCGTCAACTACATCCAACAAATCGTTTGCTCGGCAGCATCGGAAGACGTGGCTGAGGCCGCGGTGTCAGAAATTGAAGAGATCCTAAGGGTTGCCCATAAAATACAGGAAGGTGCTGCCAACGACTTCGAAGTGCGGACTCAGCAGGAGATGCTCGAGATGATGACCTCGATGACGAGCATGATCACCACCGTGCTCATCGCCATTGCTTTGATTTCTTTGTTGGTGGGCGTCATCGGCATCATGAACATCATGTATGTCACCGTTACCGAGCGCACCAAAGAGATCGGCCTCCGTATGTCCATCGGCGCCAAAAACGCCGCCATCCTGATGCAATTCCTCACCGAAAGCATCATCCTTAGCTTGATCGGCGGTGTGATCGGTCTATTGTTAGGTCTTGCGCTGTCGTATGTGGTTGCCTTGGCCATGTCGTTGCCCTTCGTTGTCAACGTCATGTGGATGATCATCTCCTTCGTCAGCTGCGCCATCCTCGGTCTCATTGCCGGCTTCTTCCCGGCTTTGAAAGCTTCTCGCACCGATCCTATCAATGCGTTGAGGTACGAGTGATTTTTTTTCATAACTTTGCCGCCGGATTCGGGTTCTTCATCGAAGATCAATAGGGAATCCTGTGTAAATCAGGAGCTATGCCCGTAGCTGTAAGTTCAGCCATGGTCCGCATCACCAAGTCACTGATATTCGTATCGGGAAGACGTTGCGGATTCGAACAAGCCAGAAGACCTGCCCGAAACCATAGTTATTAACAACTTTCGGGAACAAAAGTTTATTGATCATGAAAAAACATCTCTTTCTGATTTGGGCATTATTTATTACTGTCTTCGCCCAAGCCCAGCTCTCGGGCACCTACACCATTAACGTCGACGCTTCGCAAAACCCCGACTACCCCTCCTTCAGTGCTGCCGCTACGGCTTTGTCCGAACAAGGGATTTCCGGTCCTGTGATCTTTGAGGTCGCCCCAGGAACCTATAATGAATATGTCACCCTGCCTGAAGTCGCTGGCGCCAGCGAGACCAACCGCATCACCTTCGTGGGCGTTGGGGCCGACAACCAGCAGACCGTCCTCACGGGCAACGCGGGCTACACCAACAATGCCATGTTGACGCTCAACGGCACCGACTACGTGACCTTCGAGAACCTGACCATCACCTCCACTTCGACGGTCAACGCCGTGTTGGTGAAGTTGCTCAACGGCAATGTCGGCACCCGGTTCCAGAACCTGAAACTCATCGGCGCCGTCGCCACCGCCAGCCTCGACAACGAGAAAGACCTTGTGTATCGCACCAGTGGAAGCTGGATCGACCTCGACAATGCATTTGTGAACTGCGAGTTCATCAACGGCTACATTGGACTGTATTACCAAGGGCACAACATCTATACCCTTAACGACGGCCTCTTAGTGGAGAACTGCGTCTTCACCGATCAGGCGTTCAAGGGCATCTACGTGAGCTTCACCGACCATGCCATCCTACGAGGCAACACCGTCACCAACCACACCCACGACGTCCTCACGAACTACCACGCCATCGACCTGCTCCGCATCCGCTACTACTGCATCATCGAAAACAACGTGATCAATGTGACCCGGCATTCCAATTATGCCACGCTCTTCGAAATCCGTCCCGCCATGGGTACCGAAGAAGAGCCCGTCATCATCCGGAACAACACCATCAACCTGCACAGTTTCACAAACAGCAGCTACTGCGTTGACTTGGACGACACCAACAGCAACTATGTCTATTTCCTCAACAACACCGTCAAGTGTGACGGTCCCAATGCCTGCGGCAGCATCATTGTGGAGAAGAGCTGGCCCAACTTGTATCTTTACAACAACCTCATTGTCAATGAGACAGGTGGTTACGTGTTCCGATTCCAAACCAACACCACCGACCGCTACAGCGACTACAACCGCATCCAATACGATGGCGAGAATCTGGCCAGAATCGGCACGGAGGATTATGCCAGCTTAGCCGAGTGGAGCACCGCCGGCATGGATGTCCATTCTGCCCTTTGCACACCTCAGTTTGTGGGCGACAACGACCTGCATGTCACCGACAACACCGGCCTGATGGTGAACCATCCACTGGAAGAAGTACCTACCGACATCGACGGCGAGCCCCGCTCCTCCACCCCTTGCGCTGGTGCCGACGAGTACGTCAGTGGGACCAACTTGCCTCCAGTCGTTCAACATCCCATCGCCAACGTGGTGTTTGAAATCTATCCTGCCAGCCAAACTGTCGATTTGAGCAACACCTTCACCGATCCTGACGATCCCGATGAGGGCATCGTTATTGAACTGGTATCCAATAGCAACCCCACCCTGGTCAGTGCCGTCTTAAACAACCGCATGCTGACCCTCCAACGCCTGCAAGCCACAGGAGGCAGCAGCACGATCACCTTGCGCGCCACCAGTAATGATCAATGGGTGGAGACGTCCTTCACTGTGGAATGTGTTGCCGAAGACCTTCCTCCGGTAGTGGCCAACCCCTTGGATCCCATACACTTTACGGAGTTCCCACAATCGCTGAACTTCAACCTAACTTACACCTTCGACGATCCCGACAACAACAACAGCATGATCGAAATCAGCGTGCTGTCCTGCCCTTCTGAAGTCACTGCCCTTTACAACAGCTTTGTGCTGACTGTCATCCGCAACACCCCATCGGCCTTTGACAACAAGGTGATGGTGCTTCGCGCCACCAGCAATGGCAAAACAGTCGATATGGAGGTGCTGGTATCGGGTGACGCCGTCGTCGTCGGTCTAGGTACAGCCACCTTCGAGGATGTGACCCTCAACGCCGACGGTCTATGGCAGGCACCGAACGAAGGTGACAACACCTTCATCAGCGGTGGCTGGAGTTTCACCAACTATTACAGCGAGTATTTCTGGGGCGGCTTCACCGTCTCCAACCATACTGACCTTACCCAAAGCGGCATGGACGCCCAATACACGGCAGCAGCCGGAGAAGGCCATGACGGATCGGCCCAATATGCCACCGCCTATACCATGGGAGCCCAGACCGTGATCTCCTCTGCCGACGGTTCCATGCAGACCGTCTCAGGCTGTTATGTCACCAACAACGTATGGGCCTACCAAAACATGCTGGTGGGCGACTATTCCGCCACGCCTTTCGGAGGAACGACCGACAACGACCCCGACTGGTTCAAGCTCACCGCCATCGGCAAGAACGCCAACGGCCAGACCATGGGAACCCTCACTTTCTATCTTGCCGACTACCGCTTCGAGAATCATGAGGACGACTACGTCCTTAACACCTGGGAATGGTTTGACCTGAGCATGCTCGGCCCCGTGGCGAGCATCACTTTCAGCCTGTCGTCTTCCAAGAACAATGCCTACGGCATGATCACCCCCGCCTATTTCTGCATGGACGACTTCAACGGCATCGGACCCGAGACGCCCGACCAACCTCCTTTCATCGCCAATCCCGTGGCCGATGTGGTGTTCGACCTTTTCCCACAAATCCTCGAGGTTGATCTCAACGGCGTGGCCTCCGATCCCGACAACGACGATGAAGCCATCACCTATTCATTGATCACCAACTCCAACCCAACGGCCATATCGGCCACCCTCTCTGGAAAGACGCTGACGCTGAACCGTCTCACCAACGAAGACGACACGGCCGATTTCACGCTCCGCGCCTTCAGCAATGGCCAGTCGGTGGATTTCAACATCCATGTCGTGCTGTATCATTACGTGGGAACAGATGAGCTTAAGACCTCATTGACCGTGTTCCCCAATCCCACCCACGAGTTTCTCATGATAAAAACGCAAGGCATTGTTTCACAACAGGGAACCGTCGAATACCACATTTATAACCTCATGGGACAATTGGTGCTGACGGGAAGCATTGAAGGGGAAATCACCACCATTGATGTAGGCTCTATTCCGAATGGCACCTATTTCGTTACCATCCGACAAGCGGGAGGTACCGCTGTTGAAAAAATCGTAATTTACTAATTATCAATATATTATAAAAAATCGAAGATTTTTTCTCGAAAAAAGCATTGTTAGAATCAAAAAAGGTTGTACTTTTGCAGTCGCAAACGATGCTTCCGTAGCTCAGTTGGTAGAGCACCTGACTCTTAATCAGGGTGTCCAGGGTTCGACCCCCTGCGGGAGTACAGCCGAAAAGCCGTTGGGATTCCAACGGCTTTTTGTTTTTCCGTACAAGAATATTCAGGCCATTATTATAAGCATCCCGAAATAATACCTACTTTTGTCGCACGAAACAAAAGCGTCTGTTGCCATGTTAAACCTCTTCACCGGTTCGGGCGTGGGGCCCACCATCTTATATTTAGCTTTATCCATTTTCATCGGCCTGTTGTTGGGCAAGATCAAGATTGCCCACATCTCTTTGGGCATTACCTGGGTGCTTTTCGTAGGCATCGCCATCAGCGCTTGCGGTATCACACTCAACGCTGAGATGCTTCACGTCCTCAAAGAATTCGGGTTGATTCTTTTCGTGGTGGCTGTGGGTTTGCAGGTGGGTCCAGGGTTCTTCCGTTCCTTCAAGAAAGGCGGCCTCGCCATGAACCTGATGGCCTTGGTCAACGTGGCCTTGGGAGTACTCATCACGGTAATCATCGCCAAGGTCGCCCATCAGGACTTGGCCGACATGGCGGGAGTCTATACGGGGGCCATCACCAACACCCCGGGACTCTCGGCAGCCCAACAAGCCGTCACCGATATGGGCATTGCAGGGGGCACTGAGCGTCTGGCAGCGGGGTATGCCGTGGCCTATCCCCTGGCCGTGGTAGGCATGATCCTGACCTGCATCTTGCTGCGTCCACTTTGTCGCATCGACCTTAGCAAAGAGCCTTCCACTGAGAACGCACTTGAATCCACCAATGAAAAGCAAGCCACTCCCCTCTCACAACGTCATAAAGTGAATCTCATCCCAATCTTTGTCATCATCGCCCTTGGCATCATTGTCGGCTCGATCCCGATCCCAGTTGGGATGAAAGCCCCCATCAAATTGGGCTTGGCAGGTGGTCCTTTGGTGGTCGCCATCATTGGCGGTTGGTTGGGTGTAAAGAAAGGCTGGTTCACCACCGAGTTCACTGACAGCCATGGCATATGGATGCTCCGCGAGGTGGGCATCGCGATGTTCCTCGCCTGTGTCGGACTGGGAGCTGGAGGACAGTTTGTAGCCACTGTACAAGAACACTATATGTGGGTCGTTTATGGTATTATTATTACCATGGTGCCACCGATTATTGTTACGCTCTTCGGACGATTGGTTTTGAAGATGAACTATTACACCTTGATGGGGTTCATCGGCGGCTCCCACACCGACCCACCCACCTTGGCCTTCGCCAACACGGTGGCCCCCGAAGGATGCAAACTCCCCAACATGGGGTATGCCACCGTCTATCCGCTGACGATGTTTCTGCGCATCTTCACCGCGCAGCTGCTGGTACTGTTAGCGGTATAAGAATTGCTCTCCTATCGTTTGGTGATATAGGAAAAAACACTATCTTTGCAGCCGATTTGTGGTGTCCTCAACGGACTCAATAGGGAATCGGGTGTGAATCCCGGACAGTTCCCGCTGCTGTGTTGGTCACAACACTTGTCACAATGCCACTGTCTGACGCTCGTCGGATGGGAAGGCGGCAAGTGGAGGCCTCAGTCAGAAGACCTGCCCCAAGTCACGAAACAAGGCTTCCGGGAATTGGAGCTGGGATTCTACTGAATACAAGGTATGCCCTACCAATGGGCTTTATCTTCATTTTTAGCTATTCCAACGTATTTTCCAGAAGTTTTGAAGTAATTGATTGATTAACAAACCTTTAAAACTTTTGTGTTATGCTTTTTAAAACGTTTACACGATTCTTCCTTCTGATAGGAATGATCAGCTTACTTTCGACTCCGTTGAGAGCCGATGAGATTCAAATCGGGTCGGGTTCACAAACCGATTCAAACCTGCCAACACACTCCAACTACAACTATTCATTGACGCAACAAATCTATACTGCTGCCGAGATTGAAACAGCAGGTGGAGGCGCAGGGAGTATTAACAGCATCGCTTTTTACAATACGGGATCCGCAAAAACACGCACGGTTGACATTTACCTTGTCAACACCTCAAAAGACAAGTTTTCTGGATATTCTGACTGGATTACCGTATCGGAAAATGATAAAGTTTTCAGCGGCAGTGTCACCTTTAATGCGAACCAATGGACCACGATCCCGTTCTCTACTACCTTCAGTTATGACGGAACCAACCTGGCCGTTATCGTTGATGACAATACCAACAGCTATTCGTCTGGATTAAGTTGCCGTATTTTCACTGCTTCCGAAACACAATCCAATTATTATAGATACGACTATACCAATCCTAACCCGACCAATCCGACCATCAGTGGAACACCTACTACAAATAAAAACCAAATCATCCTGGACATTGAAATGGCATCTGTCACCTGTTCCAAACCCAAAAATTTCCAAGCTGAAAGCATCACTGCACACACAGCCACTTTGACATGGACAGCAGGGGCCGAAAGTCAAAGCAATTGGGAAGTTTATTTGACCACCACTGCCAACGATGTGCCCGATGAAAACACAACACCTACATATCAGGTCACCTCATGCAGCAAAGCTTTGAGCGACCTCACGGCACAAACCACCTACTACGCCTATGTCCGCGCTAACTGCGGTGATGGAGACAAGAGCAAATGGGCCAACAAGACCTTCAGCACCACCCGCGAAGCCTTGACCGTGGATGCCAGCCATCCCTACGAGCAAGACTTTGAATCCAGCAACGACTGGGGCTTCACCAATGGAACCCTCACCAACAACTGGTGCTGGGGCAGCGCCACCAACAACGGCGGAGCAAAAGCCATGTATGTCTCCAAAGACGGAGGAACCACTTACGAATATGCCCATGGTAATACGACAATCTATGCCTCTAAATTATTCAACTTCGCCCAAGGCACCTACACCTTTGTTTTCGATTGGCAAGCCAATGGAGAAAGCACCTGGGATTTCTTGCGTGTCGCCTTGATTCCTGGTGACATGGAGCTTGAAGCAGGTACGACGCTGCCCTCAGGAGTGACGGCCTCTGCCCTCCCCAGCAATTGGATTTCCCTTGATGGTGGGAAACTCAACCTGCAAAGCAGCTGGCAAACTAGAACCGCCGAGGCGACTGTCTCCGGCACCTATACCATGGTCTTCCTTTGGCGTAATGATGGCAGCGGAGGCAACCAGCCACCAGCGGCCATCGACAACATCGGTATCAGCCTCATGGCTTGCCCAAGACCTACTGGATTGACAGCGAGCAATATCGGAGGACGCACCGCTACGATCTCCTGGACGGAAAACGGCACTGCCACCAACTGGGTACTGCAATACGCCACCAACAACGGTTTCACTGAGAATGTAGTAGAGACCAACGTCAACGGTACAGCAACCCAAGAAATAACCGGACTCACCTCTGAAACCCAATATTTTGTCCGCGTGAAATCCATCTTGGGCAACGAAGAAAGTTCTTGGAGCGATGTCATCAACTTCACCACCACCGCCACCTGCCAAAAACCCAACTTGAGTTATGTGGCCAACTCCAACACTGCCCATACTGGAGCAGTGAGTTGGACAGGCAGTGCCGACCATTATGAACTGATTTATTCCACTGCTTATTCCTTCAACCCTGGCGATGAAGGTGTCACCCAAATCGACCTCGACAACGTCAACACCTATACCTTGCAGGATCTGACTCCTGAAACCACCTATAGAGTCAAGATAAGAGCCTACTGCGGCGAAGAAGACGGTTACAGTGCATGGAGCAACCAAGTGAGTTTCACCACCACCGCCACCTGCGTGGCACCTTCGGGCTTGTCAGCTACAGCCACAGCCACTACCATCACCCTCAACTGGACGGCAGGAGCTAATGACCAAAATGCTTGGGACATCCGCTACAAGAGCAGCTCTGACAGTGATTACACTTTGGTGCATCTCGATAACCAAACCACAACCAGCTATACCATAACCGGACTCAACCCCGTCACCACCTACAATGTGAATGTTCGCGCCTATTGCAGTGCGGAAGACCAAAGCAAGTGGGGCTATAGCACCAACCAAAACACCGACCTATCCGTCAGCACGGAATGTGCCGCACTGCCACTGCCTTATTCCTACGGATTCGAGGACAATCTGAACACGGCCTCGCCATACAGTTCCTCCTACCCCATGCCTAATTGCTGGAATGCTATAAGATATCAATATGGAAACTATCCAACCTACACTTATTACCCATACGTATGCAGCACAACCAACAACAGCAACTACGGTCCTCGCACAGGTGGGAAATTCCTTCTTTTGTACAAAACACAAAACCTCACCAACGAGATAGCTGTTTTGCCTGAAATCGACGCCAATATCAAGAATGTGCAATTAAGATTCTGGGGAAGGAACGGCAACGGCAGCAGCGCCTACCCCGAAGTGCTTGTCGGTGTCATGACCGATCCCACCATTGCCAGTACTTTTACCCAAGTAAAGAGCGTTTCCGTCAGCACGGCTGATTATCAAGAATACACGGTCGATTTCAGCAGCTACACGGGAGACGGCATCTATATCGCTTTCAAGTTGAACCCAGCCTATAGCACCTACTCCTATACCTATTTCAGCATTGACGATATCACCATCGAGGAAATTCCTTCCTGCTTGGTTCCTACAGGTTTGGAAGCAAACGTCAACGGTGCCAACGAAGCCACGCTGAGCTGGGCAGCCGGAGGTACTGAAACCGCCTGGAACGTGCAGTACAAGTCAATCTCCGACAGCGACTGGAGCGAGCCGATTGCCGTGAACGAGACCTCCTATACATTGAGTGGACTGCAACGTGCCACCACCTACGAGGCAAGAGTACAAGCCAGCTGCGACGCAGAAGACCAAAGCGAATGGAGCAATCCCATCAGCTTTGAAACCGAGTGTGGCATCTGGACCATCGACGCTGCAAACCCCATAGTGGAGGATTTCAATAACGAGACCTTCCCACCCACTTGCTGGCAGAAAGTCAACTTCGGTGAGATGGGAGTCACCAACGGCTGGCTCCGAAACACCAACAACTCCATGGACAACCAAGGTGCCGTCACCAGCGACTTCAAATATGAGACCTGGCTCTTCCTGCCTCAGATGCACCTTAACGGTGATGCCACCCTTGCGTTCGACAACTTGTTTACCTCTGGCAGTAACTATGTCCCCTGCTCCATCATGGTTTCCACCACAACCCATATCGACGTGGAAGACATCAAGACGGAAGGCTTTATCGAAGAAAACTTCACCCAGATTTGGCTAGCCGATGAAAACAACCTGCCCACCTCAAAAAGAAACGAAGTCGTCTCATTGAATGACTATGATGGAGAAGATGTCTATATTGCCTTTAGGTACGAAGGCAACAACAGCAACTCACAAATCGTTTGGTGGATTGACAATGTGGTAATTCAGGCCGAAGCGATTCATACAGAAACCAATCAAACCATCAACCTTGTTGAGGGATGGAATTGGTTCTCCTCCAGCTTGGACATCACCTTGGATGATCTTAAAGCAGCCCTTGTGGAAGCTTTGGGGAACACAAACATCACCATCACTTCAGGAAACGGACAAAGCACTATTTACAACGGCTCCAGATGGAGAGGATACCTAACCTCGTTAGATCCGACCCAGATGTACAAGATTGAGACAAGCGCCGCAGGAGAGATGACGCTGACCGGCGAGGCACTCGACCCAACCGAACATCCCATCACCATCACCCTCGGCAACAACTGGATTGCCTATCCGTTCAACGAGTCAATGACCATTACAAACGCTTTCGCGGGATTTGCCATCAATGGAGACATGATCACATCGGGCAATGGCCTATCAACTACCTATAACGGCCGATGGAGAGGATATCTCACTGACCTTGAGCCAGGACAAGGCTATATTTACAAGTCGAACGACACAGATGACAGAACTTTTGTCTTCCCGACGAGCAACAAATCTCTTGCATCCTCAAAAGCTATTTCCTCAGAGCCCGAATCCCATTGGTCCGACTTTGTCAGCAGTCAATATAAAGACCAGCTGCCAGTAGTTTCCTTCATTCAAATTGACGGCAACTTTATCACCGCAGAGAGTAATTGGGAAGACTTGGAAATTGCCGCTTTTGTCGATGATGAATGTAGAGGACATGCTTTCATGCACGATGAAACTGAGTTTGGAGACCCCTATCCCCATGTGATGGTCGGTGTCTTTTATAATAATCCCGATGAAGCGGTGACCTTTAAAATGTATGACCATGCAACAGGAATTGAATATGACAACTGCATCAGCAACATGGAGCTTTTTACAGGTTACGAACACGTTGAATTGTATTTTGATTACGAGGAAGCGGTAGTGTTGAACTACATCTCACCCATTACACCCGTATTCACAAAAGACATCATCGGATACGGCGAAGGCAAAGGCAGATACTATCTCATTGCCACCCCGATCGACGACATGAACCCCACCGATGTGGAAGGCATGATTGCAGAAGTCGAAGATGACTATGACCTTTATTGGTTCGACCAGACGCAAGACCTGGAATGGCGCAACTACAAGCAAGGCGAAGGATTCAACCTCGTCAGTGGCATGGGTTATCTTTATGCTAACAAGGTAGATACCACCCTTATCTTCAGCGGAAACCCATATGAAGGCGAGGGCATCGTTTCGTTAGTCTATGATGCCGAAGCCCATCTCCCTGGCTGGAATCTCGTGGGCAACCCCTTCACTGATACCGCCTTTATCGACCGCCCATTCTACAGGATGAACGCATTGGGCACCGAGATTAATAGTGAACCCGAGACAGGTGGCATTGAACCCATGGAAGGTGTCTTTGTCATCACCGAAACTGATGGTGAGGAACTGGTATTCAGCACTTCCGATCCCAACGCCAAGAATGCTATGGTAGCCCTCAACTTGAGCAAGAATTACAGCGTCATCGACCGTGCCATCATCCGTTTTGATGAAGGCCGCACCCTGCCCAAGATCCAACTGAACCCCAACCACAGCAAGATTTACATCTCACAAGATGGCAAAGACTACGCAGTGGTCAACGCAGAAAGAGACGATGTAAGCACCATCTCCACTATGGACATTAATTTCAAAGCAGAGACAAACGGCACCTACACCCTGACCGTCTCTGAATCTCTAAATTCTAAATTATTAATTATCAATTATCTCCACCTCATCGACAATCTGACTGGCACCGACATTGACCTGCTCCAAACCCCGAGCTACACCTTCGAGGCCCGCTCGACCGACTACGCTCAGCGTTTCAAGCTGGTGTTTGCCACCGACAACGCCTCGAACGATAATGATAACTTCGCCTACATCAGCAATGGTGAGATCATCGTCAATGGTGAAGGCATCCTCCAAATCTTCGATGTCCAGGGTCACGAGATCCTCCGCACGAACCTTTCATCTTTCACCTCTCACCTTTCACCTCTCACCTCCCCCGGTATTTACACCCTGCGCCTGATTAATGGCAACAATGTCAGAACACAGAAAATCGTGATTGAGTAATAGTATCTTCAATTATCAAAAAAAGCGACCTTGATGAAGGTCGCTTTTTTTTCAATAACTCGCCAAGTCCCTTTGACCTAGTCAATGATTGGAAAACCATCCGTGGCATAGGTCTCCATCTCACCTTTGTCGTTCACAAAAATGTAAAACGCCTCCACGTCCTCGAGAGATTTAAAAATCTCCAGCGACTTCTCCATGCCCATCACCATGCCCATAGAAGCAAAGGCATCGGCCCAAACGGAGTTCTTAGCCATCACTGTAACACTAAGTACTTGATGCTCAACAGGATATCCAGTATTCGGATCGATACAATGTGAATATCGTTTTCCATCACGTTCCACATACTTGCGGGTGCTTCCCGAGGTGACCAGTCCACGGTCGCGCAAAGCCACACGACATTGCACCACCTGATCCGCATCCCAACGGTCAGCGGGTTTCTCAATCCCCACAACCCAGAAACTGCCGTCTGGCTTTCCGCCTCGAGCCATGATCTCACCTCCGTTGTTGACAAGATAATTGCTTACCCCTTGGCGATCCAAGAAAGCAGCGATGAGGTCAGAAGTATATCCTTGAGCGATGGCGTTGAAATCGAGTTGCATGGCTGGATTCTCCTTGATCAGCTTACCCTCTTCGATTCGTACGCCACGGTAATTGACCAAGGCTCGAAGGCTGTCCACAACTTCGGGAGTGATCTCCATTCCTTTCTTGGCACTGAAACCCCAGGCTGACACCAAGGGTGAGATGGTTGGATCGAAAGAACCGCCTGAGAGACTGGCAGCCTCTTGCGCAATATTGAAATTGTCGATGAAGATGTCGTCGAGTTTTACCTCCTCGTTGCGATTGACCTTGCAAATCACCGAGCTGTCCACCCAAAGGTTCACCGACAAGTCAACAGCATGAAAAATGGAGTCGATCTCCCGCTGGAAATCACGGCCTTGCTCATCATAATAGGTGATGGCATAGTATGAACCCTGAGCTTCACCTTGCAGTATCATCTTCTTCGGCTGCCGTTCACAAGCCATCGACAACATCAATGCCCCAAAAAGCACCGAAATAAAACCCATACGGGAATAGCTTCTGTTTTTTCTCATTTTTCCACCTAGATTACCCCCCCCTGTAAATTCTTAATTATAAATTATAAATTAAACGTGATGCTATACTTAAAAGCAAAATTATCAAAAACCTTCGGATGAGAATAAGCCCCATAGCGATAAAACACGCCGGCACCCATCGAGACGGTAGGTGTACTCAGCAAGCCATGAACGACGATGCCGCTTTCGAAAAGTCCATGCTCCATCGTTTTAAAATTCCCTTCGGGGAAAACACCTTGTCGCTTCATGTCGCCCCAACCAATATTCGTCACCAACGACAGCTGAGGTCTGAAGAACATGACGTTTGGCGACCATAGCGTCCCCTCGAAGTCATGGCTCAAGAAGAGGGCCACGAAACGATCACAGAAAAACTCACTTTCGCGCGCCGTGGCGAAGCATCCAGGCGAATACAAGCCAATACGCTCATACGACCCTAAAATGTTGAACGTCTCCATCACTGGGCAACCTTCCGTGGCAAAACCCGCTTGCAACAACACCGAGGTGGTCCCAAGGTCTCTCGTATGGAAATCCTTCTCTAGCTGAAACTTAAAACGATCAAACTCATATTGTCCGCCAAAGAGATCCTTAAACGAATGTTGGTAGCTCAGCCATAATATAGGATAATCGGTGCCCAATGACTCCAAACCATTCAACGTGCTTTTGAACTTCTCATTATAGGCGAAACGCAACTTGATCTCGGCATTGGTGAAACTTCCCTGAGGCAGGAGTTCCTCTGGATTCCGGAAATACTGCTCATGATAATGCTTGTCGTAATGGCCAAAGGTGATGAACATTTTGAAATAGCGGGCAAAACGCGTGTTGAAATAGGTTTCATACAGTTCACCGCGCACCAAGACATTCTCATAGAAGGTATAGCGAAACGCTTTTTCCGACAACAAGCCTTCACCTTCGGAAAAGCCTCCGAACTCGCCCATTGGAGTGGAGCAATGTGCGTATCTCAGCCCCAGCTCCATCTGCTGTCGTCGATTGATGAACCACGCAGCCCCCGCACCATAGTCAAAGTCTCGAAGGCGCGTCCAATAGCCCCCATAAGCACTTAGTCGGACATGTCGCGAAAAATGGTTGTTGGTGGAAAGATGGATGCCGGCATAGAAGCCTCGCATAGCGGAGAGACGTACCATGTTATCGATATTCACATCGATGGGACCCAAAGGGATGGAACCCGCCTCCAGCAAAGTGTTTGCGAAACCCAAAGCCCGTTCAAGGAGGTTGTTTCCATACGTCAGTGAATCCATAAGATGATAAGTGTTGACGATGCGTTCAGTGAGCGAGTCGATGCGGTATTCTGTCCAAAAAGCGTCGTCGCGATAAGCGGCCTCAGGTTGCACATCAACCTCAACATTCGAGAAAGCCCTCTTGTCGATTGTCGGGTTGACCTCGACATGCTTCACGTGACTACTGCTCAGAGCCACCATCGGGAAAGTTTGCAGGCTATCACTGACAACAAACTGCGGGAAATGCAGGCGAGCGTTGAGTTGCTCGGGGAACCACCGATCACCCACCTTTTGATATTGGTGTTCTATGCTCACTTCCACCAAGCCACCCTGATCGTTAGGAAGCGCTTTCACTTGTTGCAAGGACCAATCGCCATCGCTGATTACCAACGAGCCATTGAGACCCTTGAAGTTGGCCTCGGTATAAGGATAGAAAGAGATAACATAAAGGCTGTCGTTATGACTGCCTGCACACACTGAGTCCAAGACGAAAAAATAGCGTTTTTTGCTGTTGCGGCTGATTGGGTTGACATAGTCGTTCCCAAGGATTTGGACCGTCTCGTCATAAAAATCGACGCTTTGCAACTCACTTCCAAGATAAACGAAAAGCTGATCCTTCACCCCTGCCATCTTTGTTCCAAGCACGTTTTGGCGTTTTTTGTCAGGAGCTTGAAACAACACTTCAGAGACTGTTTCCATGATCATCAGATCACTCTTTTTCAACAGGTCGTTGATCTTACTTTGACTCGTGTCTCCTTCAGCGGTGATGACCATCTGGTCATATACCTGATACCGATAGGCGTCCAAGGTGTTGGGGTTGTTATCATTACGATGCAGCATCACGCTGTCGATAATGCGATGGGCAGGATTGACTCCACCATGGATAGTCACTTCATCCAGTTGATAGGTCTTGGGGATATCTTGAGAAAACAAGGAACTCGTCCAAAAGAGAAGGACGAAGATAGTGAGAGATTTCAAAACGATGCTGCCACGAAGCGATTTCATTCTTGATCGGCAATTTTATAGACCACCTCGTTGTCGCGTTTCATGAAATATTTCTCACGAGCGATTTGCTCCATGCCTTCTGGATCCTCGGTGACCATGCGCAACGAATCCTTATACAAGGCTATATTCGTCTCAAGATGCTGAATCTCAGCTTCTTGCTCTTTAAGCTCGCGATGCAGTTCAACTTGTTTCTTAAGGTTGAACTGGTCGAAGAAGACAATCACGAGGACGAAGACCACTGTAGCGATCACGTAGCGATTGGTCAATTTCTTTAGAACTTTCCTGAAGGTCATGGCATTACAAGATTCATTTTGCAAAGGTACAAAAAATGGAAAATAAAATGTACTTTTGTGGGCAGAATCACATCAAACAATTAACGTCATGAAAAAAGCGATTGCTACCACCAAGGCTCCAGGAGCCATTGGTCCATACAGCCAAGCCATTGAGGCCAACGGTTTAGTGTTTATCTCGGGACAGCTTCCCATTGACCCTGCCACGGGTGTCATGCCTGAAGGCATCACGGCTCAAGCTGAGCAGTGCATGAAGAACCTCGAAGCCATCTTGAACGAGGCAGGATGCACCTTTGACAATGTGGTGAAGTCCACTTGTCTGTTAGCCGACATGAGTTATTTCGGCGACATGAATGCTGTTTATGGCAAATATTTCAGCGGTGACTGTCCGGCACGTGCTGCCTTTGCCGTGAAAGAGCTCCCCAAGAAAGCCCTTGTGGAAATTGAGATGATTGCCGCCAAGTAGCGTTATTTCTTCAAGGCGTTTTCGGCTTCTTTGATGGTAGCCCGTTCGCCATTGACGAAGGCCACGACGAAGGCATCGCTGAATCCGAGTTTGCGGATCTCCGCTTGTCGGTTGATGGCTTCCTGCTTGGTACGGAAGTCACCTGAAGTGTAGCGGTACGCTCCGTTATAGTAATACACATCCACTTCGCTGACACGGCTGAAAGCCTTGTCAGTCACGGGTATTTTTGTGTCACGGGTAGCAAACTGCACCTTGAAGGCGACGGCAGGGACCTCCGCCACTTGCGGTTTCTCCTCCACCGGCTTGACCTCTGGGGTAGGCTCTGGCTTGACTTCAGGTTGCGGCTCTGGCTTGGGTTCTGGTTTAGGTTCAGTTTTAGGTTCTGGCTGAGGTTCCGGTTGGGGTTCCACTTTCGGTTCCGGTTGGGGTTTTGTCTCTGCAACCAGGTTCTCTCCTTCGTAAGCGGCTTTGAAATCGCGGAAGGCACGATAGATGGCCGAAGCCATGTACGACTGTCCATCGGCAGAAGCGAGGAAACGTTCTTCGGCCGCGTTGCTGATGAAGCCTAACTCGATGAGAATGCTCGGCATGGCAGTCTTCCAAAGCACCAGAAAACCAGCTTGTTGCACACCTCTATCCTTGCGACCTACGCGTTTCGAGAATTGTTCCTGCACCTTGGCTGCAAGTTGAAGGCTTTGGTTGAGATATTCCTTTTGGAACAAAGAGAGTGCGATGTAGGCCTCTGGACTGTTGAGATCGAAGTCGCCATATTGCTCAGCGGCGTCTTCCTCATAGAGGATGGAAGAGTTTTCCTTCTTGGCCACCTCGAGGTTGGCAGCGTTCTTATGCTCACCCAACACGTAGGTCTCTGCCCCTGAAGCCGAAGCCCCTTTGCTGTCGGTCGAGTTGCAGTGGATGGATATAAACACATCGGCGTTGTTGCGGTTAGCGATGGCGGCTCGCTCGTTCAAGGTCACAAACACGTCGCGTTCACGAGTATAGATCACCTTGACGTCTGGAAGGTTCTTCTTGATATAGTCACCCGCCAACAATGCCACGGTCAAGTTCAGGTCTTTCTCCTTGCTGATTGCCCCAATGGCCCCAGTATCCTTGCCTCCATGACCAGCGTCGATGACCACGGTAGTGATCTTCTCACCACGCTGTGCCAACAAGGTCATCGGGAGAAGAAAAACCATCATCAGAATACCAAATTTTAAAGAGTTTCGTTGAGTCATAGTCAAATTTCTTAATTTTGGCACAAAATTAACGTATTTTCCATTCTTGAAGCGGAGAACTGCCCATATTTATTATACATCAACGGCATTTTTTTTGTCGTTCGTAATGGCATGCCTCTTCCACGCTTGCAAAACGCCATCGGCTGTGGTGGCCCCTGAGACGGCTCCAACACAGATCGATACGCTATGGCTGGAACCCGTCGAGGAATCGAGCCAACTCGAGAATGACACCTTAATCAGCACGGAAGACACCATCGCTAGCATCCATGACACTTTGACCGGCCTCAACGATACCTTGACTAACCTCAACGACACCTTGGTGAAAGAGCTTGACTCGATTATTGGTTCGAAAAGGCCCGTCACGGTTCCTAGGAAAAAAGACTCGCCGTTTGAAGTCAAGGTAGTGCGCACTGCCGTTGACTCGGTGGTGCAGGATGTGAAGAAGAAGATCCTTTACTATTACGGCAACGCTGTGGTGAAATACGATGATATCACTTTGGAGGCAAACTTCTTGGAATTCGACCTCAATACCAACGTGGTGACTGCCAAAGGCCTTCCCGACTCTACCGGAGTGCTTGTTGGCACCCCCAAATTCACCCAAGGGGAGACCAAGTTCGAAGCCAACGAGATGTCGTATAACTTCCAAACCAAGAAAGGCATCATCCGCAAGGTATGGACTGAAGAGAGTGGGGGCTACATCCACGGCGACAAGATCAAGCGGATGGACGACAACAGCATCCATATCCGCTCAGGAGGCTTCACCACCTGTAACCTCAAGGAACATCCCCATTACCAATTCAGGTTCAACAAGGCCAAGATTATCCCAAACGACATGATCGTCACCGGCCCTGTTTATGTCACTATCCAAGACGTGCCTTTGCCCATCGGGTTGCCTTTTGCCATGTTTCCCAACACCAAAGGCCAGAAGTCAGGTATCATCGTACCCACTTACGGCGAATCAGCCAACCGTGGCTTCTACCTTGAAAATGGTGGCTATTATTGGGCCATCAACGAGCACTACGACTTGCAATTGTTGGGCGACATCTATACCCGTGGAAGCTGGGCCATCAAACCCACCGTCCGCTACAACCGGCGTTATAAACACAATGGCTCTTTTGCCTTGGGCTTCGCCGTCAATAAAATCGGTGATGAAGGTGCAGCCGACTACGAAAAAAGCACCGATTTCAAGGTGAAATGGACACATAAGCAGGACACCAAAGCCCATCCTAGACATAACTTCTCAGCCGATGTCAACATCATCAGCTCCAATTTCAACAAGTACAACGCCACCACTTCAAACGAGTACCTCAGCAACACCTTCAAGAGTAGTATCGCCTATCAGACCAACTTCGGTGGCAAAGTCTATCTCACCCTCAATGCCAGCCATAGCCAAAACACCCTTACCAAGCAGGTCACCATCTCACTCCCTGAGCTCACCTTGACCGTCAACCGTTTCTATCCTCTCCAGAAACTCGGCAAGGCGGGCAAGAAACGTTGGTACAAGGACCTCAACATCAACTACACGATGAACGCCAAGAACTACGTCTCGGCCATCGACACCCTGCTCTTTCCAAGCCACTGGTATGAGGATATGTCCGGATGGTTTGAGAACTTGCAGCGATATACGCAAAGCGGCATCAAGCACACCATCCCCATCAACTTGCCCATCAAACTTTTCAAGCATTTCACTTGGACTAACTCGGCCACCTTCAACGACTACATGTATTTCAAACACGTGGAACGCTCTTGGGATCCCATTGATAGCCTCCTGAGAGTGGATACCATCAGCGGGTTCCGCAACATCATCGATTTCAACTTTTCCAGCAACCTCACCACCAAAGTTTATGGCATGGTCAGTTTCGCCAAAGGACCCATTAGAGCTATTCGGCACGTGTTTACCCCCACCATCGGATTCAGCTACCGACCCGACTTCAGCGACCCGAAATGGAACGTCTATAACCAATATGTCGATGCCAATGGCGAAACCCAGGTTTATAACATGTTCATGAACGCCCTTTATGGATCGCCCTCCCAGAACCGTTCTGGGCAGATCACCTACAGCTTCAACAATACCTTGGACATGAAGGTGCCCTCGTCGTCCGACACCATCACCGGACTCAAAAAGGTAGTGCTACTCGAATCGCTAGGCTTCTCCGGAAACTACGACCTTACACAAGACTCGCTCAATTTCTCCTACATGTCGGTCAACGCTCGAACAACCCTGTTCAAGAAACTTAAAGTCTCTTATTCGAGTGTTTGGGATCCATACGTCATGGACTCTACGGGACATCGCATCAACCGCTTCGAGATCATTGAGAACCGAAGGCTATTCCACAAGAACAACTCCGCCTGGAACTTCAGCCTCAGCTGGTCATTTAGCCAAAACGACCTCAAGAAGCTACGATCGGGTGGCAACGACAACTCAAGTTTCGAAGACGAGATCACCCGTCGCGCCACAGGGTCTGACTTCGTCACCGAAGGCGAACTCGACGACATCCTCGGGAACCCCAACGCCTACGTCGATTGGGACTCACCTTGGTCGTTGACCTTGAGTTACAACCTCAGGCATTCCTCTAACCTGACATACGCCGCCTTCATGGGCATCGCCACCAACCAAGTGGTGCAGACCTTGACTTTAAACGGTGACATCAGCATCACCCCGAAGTGGAAGTTCACCTTCTCTACAGGCTGGGACTTCACTAACCGAGGACTCTCTTATACCTCTTTGAATATTTACCGCGACCTGCATTGCTGGGAGATGCGCTTCAACTGGATTCCCATCGGCAGCTACAAGAGCTGGAACTTCACCATCAACGTGAAGGCTCAAGCCCTGCAGGACTTGAAGATTACGAAGAAGAAAGACTATAGAGACAATTAAGGTGAAAGATGAAAGATGAAAGGTGAAAGGTGAAAGGTGAAAAATAATATGATATGAGAGGGATTTGGATCATAATTGTTATGGCTTTGGGGCTTGGTTTGAGGGCGCAGTGCCCGTTGAACCAGGCTGTTGACTTCTCGGTCACGGATGTCCATGGCAACGAGGTGCATCTGTTCGACATTTTGGACCGCGGACAATATGCGCTAATCGACTTCTTCTTCACCACTTGTGGACCTTGCCAAGAAACCGCCCCTCTCCTTTCTCAGGCTTATCACTCCTTCGGCTGCAACCAACATGATGTGTTCTTCATGGAAATCTCCGATCGCAATAATGTTGAAAACTGCCTCAACTGGACCAATGAGCATGGCGTGGAATATCCCACCATCAGCGGTCCTGAAGGAGGAGGTTCCATCACCAACCAATATCTCATCCATTCCTGGCCAACCATCATCCTTGTTGCCCCTGACCGTTCCATCCTGATCAGGGACCTTTGGCCCATCGACACGGCTCAAGACATCATCAATGCCCTGGAAAGCCACGGCATTCAACAGCACGAATGCCCCTTAGACATCGCTGAGAATCCAAGCCAACCCATCATTTGCCATCCCAATCCGGCCAATGAATTCGTGACCCTAAAGGGAGATAATCTTGGTACGGTGAGTGTGTATAACACCCTCGGTCAAAGGGTGGCCGTAATTGAGGCCAACAACGACGAACTTTGCATTGACACAAGGCATTATAACAACGGCCTCTACATTATAAAAACAAACAGACAGGCACTTCGCTTCCTAGTCAAACACTAAAACCTTTCACACATGAAAATCCTCGTCCTTCGCTCCTCATTTCAAACGGATGAATTTGTCCAAACGGAATACTCAGCATTAATCCATCGACTGCAAACTGAATGCGCTGCAGAAATACTAATTGTCGGCGACCAGCCGATGGAGACCTTACATGCAATGTCTCTGCCCATTCCCGATGCGGTGATGATTGCCACGGGAGGTGTGGAAAACCTATTTAAAAACATTTTGGAGACGCAATTCTCTGCACCGATAACATTGATTGCCGATGGGCGCAACAATTCCCTGGCCGCAGCTTTGGAGATCTTGACTTATCTTGAAAACAACGGTTTGGAAGGTCGGATTGTGCATGGGACGAACGATGAAATCATTGCGTCGTTGATGGAGACGCAAAGCATTGCGCCTCTACGGGGAATTCGCATTGGATTGTTTGGGCATCCTTCGGATTGGCTCATCGCCTCCAATGTGGATCGCAACTATCTGCTGGAACATTATGGCGTGGAGACCCTCGATATTGACTTGAATCGATTGATTGAGCAAATCAAGCAGATCCCTCAGAAAGAAGCCGTGAAGGTGGCGCAAGGCATTGTGAAAGGAGCCAAAGCTGTCAAGGAACCCACGTGTGCCGACATGGTGGAGGCTGCCAAGGCTTATCTTGCCATCAAGAACATCTGCCAGGAAGAGCGTCTCGATGCCATGACCATACGTTGCTTCGACATTGTGAAGGCTTGTGGCACCACCAGCTGTCTAGCTTTGGCCCTGCTCAACGACGAGGGAATCGTGGCGGGCTGCGAAGGCGACATGCAGACCTTGATGACCATGGTTCTGGCCAAACGGCTCTGTGGTGAAGAGGCCTTCATGGCCAACCCATCCACCCTCACCGACAACAACTCTCTTCTCGCCCACTGCACCATCCCCATCAAGATGTGTGATGCCATGACCATACGGTCGCACTTCGAGTCTGGCATCGGCGTGGCCATCCAAGGGATGCTGCCTTTAACGGATTATACCATCTTCAAATGGGGAGGCCCTCAGCTAGACCGCTATTTCGTTGCCGAGGCTCAAGCCATTGAGGCTCCTTACAGCGACCATTTCTGTCGCACACAAATCATGTTGAATGTGAATCTCAAGTCCTATTTGCTACAACACTCCATCGGCAACCATCATGTCATCATCCGAGGAAGGCACGCAAAAACACTTAAACGCTTTTTCGAAGCACAATGCGGAAAGTAGTCCCTTGGCCTAAGACGGACGACTTCACGAAGATCTTGCCTTTGTGATATTCCTCGATGATACGCTTGGCCAGCGAGAGTCCCAAGCCCCAGCCTCGTTTCTTGCTGGTATAGCCTGGGTTGAACACCTGTTTGAACTGGGACTTCGGGATGCCTTTTCCCGTATCGCTCAGATCGATGACGACCTCCTCAGCATTCTCGGTCAGCTCCAAAGCGAGTTTCCCATGGTCACCCATGGCGTCAACGGCATTCTTGGTCAAGTTCTCAAGCACCCAACGGAATAGCGAAGGTGCGAGAGGAATGACCACAGCATGGTCAGGCAGCTGAATGTCAAACTCGAACTTCTTGGAGAAACGTCTCTGGAGATATTCCATGGTGTCGCTCACCACAGGGACGACATCGGTAGGTTCCAACACCGGCACTGAGCCAATCTTCGAAAAACGGTCGGTGACGATTTGCAGTCGTTCGATATCCTTCTCCATCTCTTTAGTACCTGCAAAAGGCTCTTCCTGCATCTTCAACAGCTCCACCCAACCCATCAGCGACGAGATGGGAGTCCCTAGCTGATGAGCCGTCTCCTTGGCCATGCCCGCCCAAACCTGGTTCTGTTCAGAACGCCTTGCCCAACTGAACAGCAGGTAGGCGATGATCAGATACAAGGCGATGACGATGATCTGGATGATTGGGAAATACTTCATCTGCTCCACCAAGTCGGTGGTGCGGTAATAGATGGTGGCCTTGCCTGTGTTCATGAAGTCGATCTGCAGAGGGTCATTCTCCGCGCTCATCAGCTCTAGTTGGCGTCGCACATAGGCAGTATCCTGCATCTGAACCGAGTCGAGATTACCAAAATTCAGCACTTTGGTCCCCGCAGCATTGGTGATGATGACTGGAGCGCCAACAGAATTCAAGGTGATCTCCGAAAGAAACCGATCGATCATCCCTTCCAGCACCGCCTTCAGCTCAGTATAGATCTGCGACTCATTGTAATACAGCCACTGGATCTGGCCGAAGCCCGGGTTGATCTTGATAGGAGGAAACTTCGAATAGGCTTTGCGCATGTCGGCGTCGAAAGTTTTCTTTTCTTTCTGATCATCAGGTAAGTTATTGGAAAACATGATATTACCATTATCATCGGTAATAACCAAAGGGATGCTGATGTTATTCTTGATAATCTCTAGATAGATGCCCGTGTTGGCATCGTTGGAGAAGTCGAGCACTTCACGGTAAGCATGAGCCAAGAGGTCAACGCGCATCTGTTCCTGTTCACTGACCTTATGGAAGAACTCCTCTGTTGACTTCATCATGCCCGCATGTTGTTCCATGGCAGCGGCCCACATCTTCACCTGGTTGATCTCTTGTTCGGTGACCGACTTCACCAAGTTATTGGTGTACCAAAGGGAGGCTCCCACGATGAGAAGAGCGACTACAGCGAGGGCCCATTTCCAGCGTTTCTTATTTGTGTAAAGATTCATGTAGCAAAATTACAAAAAAAATGTAATTTTGCAGGTTTATTAAAAAACGGAATTACAACAGCATCGCTCTATGGACTATAACTTTACCGAGATCGAGAAAAAGTGGCAGCAATACTGGCGCGACAACAAGATTTACAAGGTCGATATCGACCACAGCAAACCCAAATTCTATGTGCTTGACATGTTTCCTTATCCTTCGGGAGCAGGACTTCATGTGGGTCACCCCTTGGGTTATATCGCCTCTGACATTTATGCGAGATACAAACGGCTGAAGGGCTTTAACGTGCTTCACCCCATGGGTTACGATGCCTATGGTTTGCCTGCCGAGCAGTATGCCATCCAGACGGGTACCCATCCCGCTGTGACGACCGAGAAGAACATCAACCGTTATCGGGAGCAGATGGACAAGATTGGTTTCTGCTACGACTGGGATCGCGAAGTGCGCACTTCTGACCCAAGTTATTATAAATGGACCCAATGGACCTTCCTCCAGCTGTTCAACTCCTTCTACTGCAACGGTTGCCAAAAGGCTCAACCCATCAGCAAATTGGTCGCTCGTTTTGAAGAGAAAGGCACGGAAGGGCTGAACGTGGCTGAGAGCAAGCCGCTGAGTTTCACTGCTGCCGAATGGAAAGCGATGAGCGAAAAAGAGCAACAGGAAGTACTGATGAATTACCGTTTGGCCTATCAAGCTGAAGCTTTGGTGAACTGGTGCCCCGAGTTGGGCACAGTGCTTGCCAACGATGAAGTGGCTGACGGCCTCTCCGTACGTGGTGGCTATCCCGTGGTTCGCAAATCGATGAAACAATGGCTGCTCCGCATCACCGCCTACGCCGACCGTCTGCTGACGGGATTGGACACGGTGGAATGGAGCGAGTCGGTGAAGGACGTGCAACGCAACTGGATTGGCAAGTCCATGGGTGCTTCCGTCATCTTCAAAGTCGAAGGGAAAGACATCGACCTCGAGGTCTTCACCACCCGTGCCGACACGTTGTTCGGCACCACTTTCATGGTGCTGGCTCCCGAGCATGAGTTGGTGAGTGCAATCACCACCGAGGCGCAACGCGCCGAGGTGGAGGAATACATCACCCGCACCAAGAACCGCTCCGAGCGTGAGCGTATGGCTGAGGTCCGCAAGGTCAGCGGCGCCTTCACAGGTGCCTATGGCATCAACCCTATCACCGGAGCTAAACTCCCGATTTGGATTGCCGACTACGTCTTGATGGGCTATGGCACTGGAGCCATCATGGCCGTGCCCGCCCACGACAGCCGCGACTTCGCCTTCGCCCGTCATTTCAACCTGCCCATCATACAGGTAGTCAAAAAACCAGGCACCGAAGCCACCGACCCCAGCACTTGGGAAGAGAGTTTCGACGCCAAGGATGGCGAATTGGTCAACTCAGGCTTCCTCAATGGCCTCACCGTGAAGAAAGCCATCGAACGCATGATCGAGGAGTTGGAGAAACTCCATGTCGGCACAGGCAAGACCAACTACCGCCTCCGCGACGCCATCTTCAGCCGCCAACGCTATTGGGGCGAGCCGTTCCCGATATACTACAAGGACGGCATGCCTTATGCCATGGACGAATCGAAACTTCCACTGGAGCTGCCCTCCATCGACGAATACAAACCTACCGAAACGGGTGAGCCCCCCTTGGCACGGGCCAAGAACTGGGTCACCGAGGAAGGCTATCCCATTGAGACCAACACCATGCCTGGCTTTGCCGGATCAAGCGGCTACTACTACCGTTATGAGGATCCACACAACGACAAAGAGTATTTCAGTCGCGAAGCCAACGACTACTGGCAGAACGTCGATCTCTATATCGGCGGCGCCGAACATGCCACCGGCCACCTCATCTACAGCCGCTTCTGGTGCAAGTTCCTATATGACCTCGGACTGTCGTGCAAGGATGAACCCTTCCAACGCATGATCAACCAAGGCATGATCCAAGGACGTTCCAGCTTCGCCTACCGTGCCAACATGGAAAAACTCTGCGAATACGGCGTGTGGCGGCACCTCAAAGACGGCAAGATGGGCGTGAAGTTCGAGAAAGACTTCAAAGACGGTCGCCGTCGCTTCGACTTCTTCTGCCCCGAAAAAGGCATCCTCATCGAGATCAACCGCATGGGCAACCTCGAAAAAGTGGCCGAACCCTGGCAAGAATACGCCCAAAGCAAAGGATACAAACTCTTGCTGGTGCCTATTGTCGATGTGGTCAACGACTTCCTCAACGGCACCAACAAGGTGGAACAAAAAATCAAAGACCTCATCGCAGGTAAGGAGGTCCCCTATTTCGAAGAAGGAGAAGCCTATCACGGAGCACCCGTCTTCATCTCCAAGAACATCGAAGACCGGGAGCTTTTCAGCGACCCGATTCACGTGGATATCAACATCGTCCATAACGACATCCTTGACACCGAGGCATTTAAGGCTTGGCGCGATGACTTGAAAGACGCTCATTTCATCTTTGAAAAGGACAAGGACGGCAACGACATCTTTGTCACTGGCGTAGAGATTGAAAAGATGTCGAAGTCGAAATACAACGTTCAGAACCCCGATGACTTGGTAGAAAAATACGGTGCCGACACATTGCGTCTCTATGAGATGTTCCTCGGTCCGTTGGAGCAGTCGAAACCCTGGGACACCCAAGGCATCGAAGGCACCTTCCGCTTCGTACGCAAGTTCTGGAGACTCTTCCACAATGAAAACAACGAATTCAACGTCAGCAACGAGCCTGCTACTGCGCCCGAACTGAAGAGCCTGCACAAGCTCATCAAGAAAGAAGAAGACGGCATCGAGAGCATCTCATTCAACACTGTCGTCTCCGCCTTCATGATCTGCGTCAACGAACTCAGCGATCTGAAGTGCAACAAACGTGAGATCCTTGAGCCATTGTGCATCATGATTTCACCTTATGCACCGCATATCGCCGAAGAGCTGTGGCATCTGTTGGGTCACGATACCTCGGTGGTCAATGCGGCATTCCCTGCCTATGACGAGAGCAAGACCGTGGAGAACAGTTTCAACTATCCCATCAGTTTCAACGGCAAGATGCGTTTTAACATGGAGTTGCCAGTCACGATGAACGCCGACGAGGTTCAAGCTGCCGTGCTCGCTGCCCCAGAAGCCGCCAAATGGATCGAAGGCAAACAGGTGCGCAAAGTCATCTACGTGCCGAAGAAGATTGTGAATATTGTGGTAGGATAATGAGTTCAAACACCACCGCGTGTGGCATCTCGAAATGATTTGGGAAGTCTATGCGGTAACGACCATCAGCCTCCTTGCGAAGGGAGGCTTTTTTCTTGCTGCCCAAGACGTTGATCTTGCCCAGCCTTAAGCCGACAGGGAAATCAAACCAATAGGTGTCAGGCACAGGGCTTTCCTGCTCATCCAAAAGGAAGATAGCATACACCTTTTTGTTTTTTTGGGTGAAGCGGAACTTGCCATAGGTGAAAGGGTAAATGGGACGTGTGCCATAGATGGCCTCACCATTGACTTTCATCCACGCACCGATCTCCTTCATGCGAAGCAAGGCCGTGTCGGGAAGGTTGCCGTCGGCATCAGGGCCTACATTCAACAAGAAGTTGCCGCCTTTGGCAACAATATCGCAAAGAAGATGGATTAACTTATTGGTACTCTTATAGTTATCTGTAGAAACATACGACCATGAGTTTCCCATCGACATACAGGTCTCCCAAGGATAAGGCAGGAGGCTGTCGGGCACCTGTTGCTCGGGAGTCTGGTAATTCTCGTACTTTCCGCCTACCGAGCGATCAACGATGATGAGGTCGGGATTGTCCTCACGCGCCATGGCAGCGATCTTGGCCATGTCCACATCTTGGATATAGCCTTGACAGCCCAGCCAAGGACGTGTTTCTTCGTTGACGCTCCATTCAGGGCGCACCCATCCACCGTCGAGCCAGAGAATGTCGATGTCGCCATAGTTATGGGTAATCTCCTTGATTTGATTGAATGTGAAGTCTTTATACTTTTGGAAACGCTCAGGCTTTTCTCTGGGGTCATAGTTGACGTTACGGTCGGGAGTAGCCCATTCATGAGCCCAGTAGTCATCGCAATGCCAGTCAGGTTTGGAGAAGTAGAGGCCAGTCCAGAAGCCTTTGTCACGGAAGGCATCCACCACGGCACCGGTGACGTCGGCCTTGGGGTTGTTGGAGAAAGGGCAAGAGGGATCGACAGTGGAGTAGGTGGTTTCCTTGGTGTCGAACATACAGAAACCATCGTGATGTTTCGTGGTGAAGACCACGTATTTCATTCCCGCGTCAGAGGCGGCTTCGGCCCATTTGGTGGGATTGAAGTTTTGTGGATTAAAGGTTTTATTGAGGTTTTGATAATCCCGTTTGTATTCGTAGTAGTCGGCGCCGTTGCGGTTGATCCAGGGTTCGTTGCAGATGGACCAAGATTCCACGACTTCCCATTGGGCGTACATGCCCCAGTGCATCATGAAGCCGAACTTAAGATCCTGCCATTGGCTGATGCGGTTTGTGATGACGGGATCGGTTTCGGGGAGTTGCTCATTTTGAGCGACACCCTTCAAGTTGACGCAGCACAGGAGGGCTACGATAAGGGTTATTGTTTTATTCATTGTCAGGTGAGACGCCTATCAAGCGCCCATCATCGTTTTGACTTCTTTGGCTCTTACAGTATAGATATTGCCTTTTTCGTCGCAGAAACACATAGTGCCGTTATGCCGACTTCGGAGAAGGACCAATCGACGGAAGGAAAGGTCGAGGCCGTTCATCAGCGCTTTAGTCAAGTCAGAGACCTCGTTCTTTTTTGCATTAACTTTTACTGTTGTCATACTGTCTAATCATTTTAAATTTATCTTCATTATAAACTTTGACTGCCTCATGAAGGTTGCCTTCGGCGATGACCTCACGTGGGACGACGGAGTTGTCGATAAGGATGAAATAGTTCACCACGGGGCAGTACAATTTAAAAAGGTTGCGGATGCCCATGCTGTAGCGGCGTCTCACGATATGCTCTTCAACATTATGGCCGCCATTTTTCACCCGTTCGGCGACACGCTGAAGGGCGAGTTCAGGACTCTGCAACCAGAAATACATCAGTTTGATGTCGTAGCCTCTTTCCTGTGCCTTTTTGACCAGCGCATGGTACGACTTGGTGGCCAAGGTGGTCTCAATGGCAAAATCGGCATCGAGCGAAATGAGCTTTTTGATCCGCGACAGCATCAAACGTGCGGCAGCGTACTTGGCGCTGTCCGGATTGAGCGGGTTCAGCCCCTTGGCAATCTCGTCACAATTGACAAACTCGTGACATTGCAAGGTCTCTGGCAACACCGTCATAGAAGCTGTCGTCTTACCGGCTCCATTACAGCCCGATATGATATACAGGTTAGGCATGAAAAAAAATCTCTCTCGTTTTCGGTTGCAAATATACAAACTTTTCGATAACGCAACACAAATTCCACAAAATTCCGCAGAATTCCACAAAAAAAGAGACGCAAAAACATTGCGTCTCTAACAGAGTCGGGATGACAAGATTCGAACTTGCGGCCTCTTCGTCCCGAACGAAGCGCGCTACCGGGCTGCGCTACATCCCGAATCCTTGACGCTGCAAAATTACGACTTTTTTTGAAATACCAAGAAAAATTTCTTTTTTTTCAAAAAGCATAGTACCTTTGTCCCGTAATAATTGCTACGACTATGAAAAAGACCATCCTCATCCTGCTCGCATTGCTCATTGCTGGCGGCGCCATCGCTCAAGAAAAGAAAGCCAAGAAAGAGAAGACCTATAATGAAAAAGGAGAGATCATCAAAAAAGGCTGGAATTTCGGTCCCTTACCCGTAGTGGGTTTTGACGCCGACTTGGGGTTCCAATATGGTGTGACCTGCGACATTTTCAACTATGGTGATGGCTCGCGCTATCCTCGTTACGACTACAAGTTCAACGTGGAGGCTTCACGCTACACCAAAGGCTCGGGAGTGTTTCGCTTCTATAGCGACATGCCCTATGTCGTCAAGAACACGAAACTCTTTTTTGACGTCACCTACTTCTATGCCAAGAAATATGAGTTCTTCGGATTCAACGGCTTCGAGGCCAGCACTTTCGATCCTTATAGCGCCCTCGAGAAGAGCGGTTACCATTTCATCAACCGAAACCAATTCCGTTTTGTGGGCAGCATGCAAAGGCCCTTCTTCAACGTGCCTAACCTCAACTGGACGGCAGGCTTTGCCTATTACAACACCAGCATCAACCGCATCAACATGGAAGGCTACGAGGACCAAGTCACCTTGTATGAAAACTACATGAACTCTGACATCATCAAAGACGAGGAGGCCCATGGAGGCAACACCACCCAAATCCGTCTCGGCCTGGTCTATGACAGCCGTGACCACAACAGTGATCCCACAAGGGGCATCTACGCTGAAGGCACCCTGGTGGGGACGCCCGATATCATCGACAGCAAGGGCTATGGCAACCTGTCGTTCACCTTCTTGTGGAGACAATATGTGCCAATTTACAAGGACAAACTCACATTTGCCTATCGTTTGGGCACCCAGAACCGTTTGGCAGGCAACACCCCATGGTATATGATCAACAACCTGAATACCATGTTCTTCCAAAAGATGTACACGGAAGGTCTGGGCGGCAGCGTCACCCTGCGTGGCGTCAACCGCAATGGAGTGTTGGGTGAAGGATTCGCCTTCGGCAATGTCGAGCTGCGCTGGCGCATCGTCAACTTCAAGTTCATCAACCAAAACTGGATCGTTGCCTTGAACCCCTTCTTCGATGCAGGCATCGTGACTCAGAAGTTCCGTGAAGATGAATTGATTGAATCCGGTTATTACAGTGGAGAAAAGGATGGCTTGCACATGAGTGCCGGCACCGGCCTGAAGCTCATCATGAACCGCAACCTCGTGGTCTCCGTTGACTTGGGTCGTGCCCTCGACAACCGTGACGGACAGAAGCTTAAGACTTTTATCGGTTTTAACTACGTGTTCTAAAACAGCTGATTGAGATTCAAATCACGATATTCCTTGCGGAGCTTCGTCTTGAAGGCCCAACGGATATCCGAAACCATGCGGCGACACAACTCCAGGTAGTCGAACCAGATGTCGTAAGAGAAGAACAAGGCAACCATGCCGGCCAGAGCCCAATACCAAGGCAGCAGGCAGAACATCACAATAGTACCAGCTATGAAGATCAGGGGGAAAACCAACAGCTTCCCGCCGAAGCACACGGTATTGCCCCAAGCCCGATCTTTCAGCTTCGACTTGATAATCATCGTTGGAATCCATACTGGAGCGTTGACCACCGTCGAAGCCAAGAAATAAGGCAATCCGATAATGGCCACCAACAGCTTCCACAACGAGTTGAGCAGCGGGCGTTTTTTCGCCGTCGAAGTGACGGAAATCTTGTCGTTCACCCGATGCTTGGCAAACTCCATGACCCGGGCAAACAGCGATTTGGCCTCTTCGGGCTGTTCCTCTTTGAACTTCTGAATCTTTTCCACTGTGCCGCGATTACGCAACATCTTCTTGAATAGTCCTCCAGCTCGCTTCTCGTTCTTCATCTTTACAATCTCCCAAGTGGCGTCATAATCCTCATCATCAGGGATATAGGTGATCAACTTTGAGAGATGGTCGGAGAGCATGCCGCGAAGTTGGTTCATGACGACCGCGTCGTTTTCTTCGGTGCTGTTCTTGATGAAATCCGTCACATTGATCGGTTCGCCAAAATGCACCAAGCAGGTGGAACGGTAGCGAAAATAGTCTCCGTATTCAATGCCTATTGGAACAAGATAGACCGGATGGTCGTCGCCAAACTCACGGTTGGAGTCCATGGCAATATGAAAGATACCTTTGCTCAGCTGAAGCAGTGAGTGCTTGGTACGATGCCTTCCCTCAGGGAAAAGATAAAGACCCACCTGATCGTGGACCACGTCAACTGCCTGCTCCATCGAATCCGTGTTCTGCTTCACTGCGGCAACTCCATTGCGAATCCGAAATAAAGGTAAAATCCGCATGAACCTCAAGATTTTGGCCACCTTGGGGTTCGCAAAAATGTCACCACGGGCCATGAACACCTTCTTGTGATGGCTGGTGGCCAACACCACCAACGCATCCATCAAGGTGTTGCTGTGGTTGATACCATAAATCAAAGCACCATCCTTAGGCAACTTCTCTTGTCCATGTACCTCAAACCGTCGGTACGAACGACGACAGTTAAAGTCAACCAAAGGTCGGAGAAAAGAATAGAGACGATTGTTATCTTGTATTTTTCTTTTTCTTTCCATAGTAAAAAATGCGGCTGCGAAATTAGGAAAAATCCCCAAAAACTGAAAGTTTTTTTCGCTTGAAACGACAAAAACTCCGTCTGTATCAACATTTAACGTATTTTTGCACCCGAAAAACAACCATTATGAAGTCAAGTTTTACGTTCTTGCTTTGGGTTTGTTGTGTCCTTTTCACATTGATGGGATGCCAACTCAACAAGGAAAAAAAAGAGGTAAAACCCGCTCCTGACCCCGAGGAGGTTGTCCCTCTTGACACGCTGACAGCGTTGGAGCATCTCCAGGAACGTGGGGTGCTTAGGGCCGTCACCAACCGACGACATCTCAACTATCGCCTCATCGAAGGACGACCTGCAGGATTCCAGTTTGAATTGTTGGACGACTTCAGCGAACGGCTAGGGCTGAGACTTGACCTGCTGGTCAACGACAGCATCAACGAATGCTACCGCATGCTCTCCGAGGGCAGCGCCGACCTCTTTGCAGGAATCATAGACAGCACCGAGTTCAACGACAGCAGTTTTTGGCATCTCCTAATCGAAGTGCCGAGAAAGATGGACGAGAAGTTCGTTTGGATCACTCCCGAGTGCGATGCCGACACCAGCCTGCAACACGCCATCAACAACTGGATGGAAGCCTACGAGAAGAAAGGGATCCGAAACAGCTTCTTCCGCTACTTCCCCCGAGGGACGGCACAAACCAGCATCATGATCGATGACCAACACATCAGTCCCTACGACGACATCATCAAGAAAGAAGCCGCCCGCATCAACTGGGACTGGCGACTCATCGCTTCCATCATCTACCAGGAGTCGCGATTCAAACCCGATTTGGAAAGCAGCATGGGTGCTTATGGCCTCATGCAACTCATGCCCGTCGTGATGGAAAACTACAACATCGATTACGACTCACCTCCGGAGGACCAGATCAGAGCTGGTGGCAAACTGCTTCGTCACTTCGAAGACGAACTGCCCGAAAGTATCTGCGACAGCCTCGAGCGACAGAAATTTGTCCTTGCCTCCTATAATACAGGATTAGGCAACGTATTGGAAATCAGAAGAAAGACAGAAAATGACGGGAAAGACCCTGATGTATGGGACGACAATGCTGAGTTGTACTGTCCACGTCAGACCTATCGTTTTGTGAGAGATGTATTGGAACGTTATTCACATTATAAAGCTTTGATTGAACCATGAGAAGAAAGTTTTGCTTTTTGCTCGCCCTGCTGTTGAGCGTTGCTGGAATCAGTGGCTATGCACAACGTTTCGAGGGCGGCGTGACCGCTGGGATGATAACTTCACAGATCAACGGTGACGGCTACGGTGGCTACCATCAACTAGGTTGGACCGGAGGCGTGTTTGGGCGCATCCCCACCGATGGGCCATCGGCATGGCAACTTGAGGTGAGATATTCTCTTTTCGGCGCCCGTGCCTCTGTCGATGAGATCGAATTCGGCTATAACCCCATGGACATCCGACTGCATTATATTGAGATGCCTATCACCTATCGATACAACCTCGGACGTTTCCAAGTGGGTGAACAGCCCTTGGACTTCCTCACTTTGGAGATCGGACTCAGTGCGGACTTTTTAGCAAAGAACCTTCAATCCGCCAATTTTGACAGTGGCTTCGAGAACCCAAACTGGCTTTTTTTCTCCATCACAGGCAATATCGGCCTGCAATTCGAGCTCAGCGACCGTCTGGGTATCAACGTCCGGTCAATGAATTCGCTGACCCCTTGCCGCTGGAACCTCCAATCGCCAAGCATTTTCTACGGACACTACTATAACATTGTGCTTCAGGCAGGCTTGACCTACACTATTCTGGCTCCAGGAAAGTGATGTTGCGCTTCAAGCCCTCAAAACCTGCCCTTTTGACCGCCGACTTCTTGAACAACAAATCGAAGCCTTCCTTGTCGAGCCGCTTCCAGTCGTCTTTACGCATCCTCATCAACGCCTCCGAAGGCTGGAACTTAGGTTCCAGGTTACCCACGGAGAACTTGTTGTAAGGGCAAACCTCCTGACAGATGTCGCAGCCATAGATCCAGTCGTTAAAGGCACTTGGGTCACCTGTCAACTCCCCTTTATATTCGATGGTGAGGTAAGAGATGCACTTTCGGGCATCCAAGATGAAAGGAGCTTTGAGTGCCCCTGTAGGACAGGCGTCGAGACAACGGGTACAACGTCCGCAGCGATTGCCCATGGCAGTGCCCGTTGGTTCCAAAGAAAGAGGCAGAAACAGATGTCCGATAAAGAAAAACGAGCCTTTCTTGGGATGGATGAGGGTGGTGTTCTTGCCGATGAAACCCAAGCCACATTTCACGGCCCAGGCTCGGTCGAGAACCGGGGCGGAGTCAACAAAAACACGGGTGCCTTCGAGGGGTCCTGTCCGTTTCTCGACAACCTCCAATAGCATCCGCATCTTCTGCTTCAGCACCTCATGATAGTCCTCACCATAGGCATAGCGAGCAATCTTGAAGTTTCCCTCACGAGGCAAGGGATTTTGGGGATAATAGTTGTAAAGGACGGTGACAATTGACTTCGTTCCTTCGACAAGGAGACGGGGATCATAACGTTTCTCCCTGTTACGGCTCAGGTAGCTCATGGTGCCTTCATGCTCTGCCTCGAGCCATTGTTCCATGATGGCTGATTCCTCCTCCAAAAGAGTTGCCGCAGCAATACCGCAAGCGGTGAAGCCGAGGTGTTCAGCTTCTGCAACGATGATTTCGGAAAGCGTCGGATCAGGGTGCTTCACTTGATCGTGATGGGAAGATTAGAAAGGCGCAAAGGTGACGCCCACAGAGAGAGGCATGATACGAGGCGCATCGTGACCCACCTCGAACACCGGCACCAGCTGCATGGCGCAATAGAGATTCACCCATTTGTAGCCCACGCGCAAGGTGGCAGCATACTCATAACGCTCCACATTGTTGATATAACACAGTTTCTCATGAATACGCACCCCTTCGTCGTTGTTGCCGACAAATTTGGTCTTGGCGTTCACCAGCACACCCACTTTGAAACCGATGCCAATCTTCCAAGCATCCTTGATGCGGAAACGAAGCTCGAGAGGCATCTCTATATAGTTGCAATTCAACTTATTGCGTTTGAATCCCGTTTCTCCACGATATTGTTGGAACTGAAGGGTGTCGTTGGTATAAGGGTTCATGATCCTACTGTACGAGAAGTAGTTATGGCCACTGTAACCCAAGCCAAGGCTGACGGTATGCTTTTGGCTTTCGCCGAGGGGGAAGTTATAGGTCAGTGCGCAGCTGAATCCCTGGTTGAACATACGAGCGTCCCAGTTGTCGTTGGTGGAAAGTTGGAAGTCGTTGAAGAAATCCAAGCCCACCGTAACCTTATTGTCGGTCTTGTTAGCGATAAGTTGTGCATAGCTGGTGACCGAAAGGACGACAGCGATCAGAGTAAAGAGAACTTTCTTCATGATTAATTGACTTTTCGTTTAGAAACGACAAAAGTACGAATAAATTTCAATTCTCGGCCAATTTACTTGAAATTCGGGAGCGTCGATCCAGAAGAGCGTCAATCTCTTCATCGCTCAAAGCAGGATTTTTCAGCTGTTCATCGATGGTCTCGATAAGCGAAACCATGCGTTGCGATTCATCCGTGAGAGCCTTCAACTCCTCTTCCCTTTTGTCCACGATATCTTCCACCGACGGTGTTTCCATCACGTCAGCATCTGGGCCAAGTTGTTCACGCAGCTGCTTCACCATGGTAGAGATCATCATCTTGGTGAAGGGATCGGCATGTATCATCTCTATTTTAAGTTCATCCTTGACATTCTCGAACTGTGCCATGAACGACTTGATTTGTTCCATCTGCTTCTGATCGACTCCTGGGACATCACCCAACGACTCTTTTTCCACCAGCCTCTTGAACAGCCGGAAGAACTCTTCTAATTCTTGTTTGAAATTCTCGTCTTCCATATCTATGTCTAGCAAAACGTGTCGCGACACGTCAAATATCATGCAAAAGAAAAAAAATTCTTTGACATAGAGGTTGTTTATGACAAATTTTCCGATTTTTGCCGTATGGATTTCAAGACAATCAAGATACAGTTGGGCGAGAGCATGGCGTGGATCAACTTTGACCGACCAGAGTCGCGCAATGCCCTAAACGCCACTATGATCCATGAGCTCACAGAGGCCATGGACTGGTTAGGAGGGCGTGATGACATCCGTGTCATCATTCTCAAGGGCAATGGCAAGGCCTTTTGTGCCGGTGCCGACCTTAATTATATGAGTGAGATGGCAGGATACAAATACCTGCAAAACCTTGCTGACGCCGAGCGTTTGTCGAAACTCTTCCGCAGCATCTATTACTGCAACAAGGCGGTGATTACCGTAGTCCATGGGGCATGCATCGGCGGTGCCAATGGCATCATCGCTGCGTCAGACATCGTCATCGCTGAACGTGCCACGAAGTTTGCTTTTTCCGAGGTGCGTTTGGGCATCACTCCCGCCACCATCTCTCCCTTCGTAGTCCAAAGAATCGGCAACACCGCTGCCAAAGAGTTGATGCTCACGGGAAGGGCATTCACTGCTGACGAAGCTCTGGGCTACCGTTTGGTGAATGTCGTGGTCGAGGAAGGCGAGTTGATCGATACTGAACGTCGTTATATTGAACATTTCATGCACGCCTCACCCGATGCCGTTGCCGAGTGCAAGAAGCTATTACGCATGGTGAGTGGCAGCGACGATCCAAACAGCCCAGTGTTTTACCAAACTTCGGTAGCCATCGCCAACCAACGGGTCTCCCCGGCTGGACAAGAGGGAATGAAGGCCTTCTTCGAGAAGCGGAAGCCATCGTGGGATTGAGGACAATAATAAGAAAAGAAAATGAACACTAAGAAGATATATAAGGTCTTAATTGCCAACCGCGGCGAGATTGCTGTGCGCATCATCCGCACCCTGAAGAAGCTTCACATCACCTCGGTGGCCATCTTCGCGGATAACGATGCCGACGCTTTGCACCGCCGACTTGCCGACGAGGCATACCCCCTCGGCAACGGGAGCCTCAAAGACACTTATCTGAATATCCCAAAAATTATCGATGCTGCCCTCGACGCTGGTGCAGATGCCATCCATCCGGGCTATGGTTTTCTCTCTGAGAACCCCGACTTTGCCGAGGCCTGCCAAGCCAACAACCTCATCTTCATCGGCCCTGACGCTGACACTATGCGCCTCATGGGCAACAAGATTGCAGCACGACAAACCGCCATCGACAACGGCATCCCGGTCACCTTCGGACTGACAGGTGACCTGTGCCAAATTATGGCACAAGCAGACAAGCTACCCTATCCCGTGCTCATCAAGGCGGCAGCGGGTGGCGGAGGCAAAGGCATGCACATCGTACAACGCAAGGAAGACCTCCATGATGAACTGGAACGTGCTTCGCGCGAAGCTGCCAACTACTTCGGCGACGGCACCGTGTTCGTTGAGCAATACATCGAAAATCCACGCCATATTGAGGTACAGGTCCTCGCCGACCACTACGGCAACGTCATCCACCTCTACGAGCGTGAATGCACCATACAACGGCGATACCAGAAAATCATCGAAGAGTCGCCATCGCCCACCTTGACCGACGAACGCCGCGAGCAGCTCTTGGCCACAGCAGTGAAGCTCTGCCGTTCCATCGGCTACAAAAACGCCGGCACAGTAGAGTTTATCGTCGATCAGCAGCAGAACTTTTATTTCCTCGAGATGAACACCCGCATCCAAGTGGAGCATCCCGTCACCGAGATGCGCACCGGGATCGACCTCGTGGAGGAACAGATCCGCATCGCTCGAGGCAAAGACCTCTCAACTCTCAGCTCTCAACTTTCCATTCCATCAGGCCACGCCATCGAACTCCGCATCTATGCCGAAGACCCTGAAAACGGTTTCTTGCCCACCCCCGGTTGCGTCACCGCCTATCATGAGCCCCAGCTGAGAGGCACCCGTGTCGATAGCAGCATTGACGGTCGCTGCACCATCACCGAAGCTTACGACCCAATGATCGCCAAACTCATCTGCCACGCCAAAGACCGACAGTCCGCCATCGAAACCGCTCAGCAGGCACTCAATCAGTTCATCATCCAAGGATTGACCACCAATAAGGCCTACCTGTGGGAAGTCATCAAAAACCCCGACTTCCTCGAAAACCATATCGATACCTCGTTCTGTAAGACACATCAAGACACGTTGATCAACGCCCTCAACGAGAGTCGCCAACGGCTCTGTCCGAACGACATTGTGGCTTCGTTCCTGCTCTTCGACTTCTGCAAACGCAAACTCGACGGAGAAGTCGGCAACGTGTGGGAAGAAATCGGCTATTGGCGCTATCACATGCACATTACCGTGGACGTGGAAGGCAACAAGATCCCCGTGTTTATCACCAAGGCAAGCAACGGCAAGATCACAGGCAATATCGCCGAGAAGCCTTTTGCCGCAGAGTTCCTCGCCTACGACGGGCCACAGCTCAAGCTCATGCTCAACGGAAGGACGGAGGTAATCTATTGCTCCATCAACAAGGAACAGAAGACCATCGTCAATTTCCACGGACTCAACTTCACTTGTTTCCGCACCGACCAACTCAACGACACGTTCGACTATTCGCGGAAAAACGAAACCAACGACAAAAGCACCCTCATCTCACCCATGCCTGGCAAAGTGGTGAAAATCAATGTCAAAGAAGGTGATGAAGTCAGTGAAGGCACCGTCATGATTGTGGTGGAAGCCATGAAGATGGAAAACAATATTACAGCCACTGCCAAAGCCAAGGTGAAACGCATCTTGGTAACTGAAAATGAAATGGTTGACAATAAAATGCAATTAATTGAGTTGGAAGAAGTAAGAAGTAAGAAGTAAGAATATGAATTTTGACCTCACCAAAGAACAGGAAGCCCTCCGCCAGAAAGTGCGCGACTTCGCCGAAGCAGAAGTGAAACCCGTGGCCCGCGAAAACGACGAGGACCAGCATTTCGACGTAGCTCTGACCCTCAAAATGGGTGAGCTCGGCTTGCTGGGCATGACCGTTCCCAAGGAATATGGAGGCCAGGGGTTGGACAACCTGAGTTATATCATCGCCGTGGAAGAATTGGCCCGCATTGACGGCTCCACCGCAGCCACCATCGCCGCCGACAACTCGCTGGGCATCGGGCCCATCAAAGACTACGGCACCGAAGAGCAGAAACAGCGTTATCTTCCCCGCCTTTGCAAAGACCGTCTCTGGGGCTTCGGCCTGACAGAAGAGGATGCAGGAAGCGACTCAAGAGGCACCAAGACCACCGCCAAGTACGATGGCACACAATGGCATCTCAACGGCTCCAAGATATTCATCACCAACAGCGCGACGCCCATAAGCCTGGGCACCACCGTTCAAGCCGTGTCGGGAGAAAAAGACGGCAAGCCGGAGTTCACCGCCTTGTTAGTGGAGAACAAAAAGGAAGGCTTCACCCAGACTCCGATGCACGAGAAGATGATGTGGCGCGCCTCCAATACCGGCAAGCTGGTCTTCAACGACGTGCGCCTCTCCGACGACTGTATCCTAGGACAACCCGGTGAGGGATCCCATATCATGCTCGCCACCCTCGACTCGGGAAGGCTCTCCATTGCCGCCATGGGACTGGGATGCGCTCAAGGCGCTTACGAGATGGCACTAGCCTACTCCAAGAAACGCGTCCAGTTCGGCAAGCCAGTGTGCAAGTTCCAAGCCGTCAGCTTCAAACTCGCCGACATGGCCGTCAAGATCGAGGCCGCACGCAACCTGCTCTACCATGCCTGCTGGCTCAAGGACCAGCACCGACCCTTCGGCAAAGAGGCTGCCATGGCTAAACTCTATTGCTCTGAAGTCGCCGCCGAAGTCTGTGACAACGCCGTACAAGTCATGGGTGGCCACGGCCTGCTGAAAGAGTTCGACATGGAACGCTTCTACCGCGACCAACGCATCCTCCAGATCGGTGAAGGCACTTCGGAGATTCTCCGACTCGTCATCTCAAGGGCGATTGGATGTTGAGAAAAATGAAAATTAGAAATTGAAAAAAACTATAACACACCAATAATTAACTATGAGAAAGATCTACTTATTACTGGTGACGATGATTGCCATCAGCGTGAGTGTTATGGCAGCTCCGCTGAGAAATGTTAATGTCACTTTAACACAACCTGATGGACAAGTCATCCACTGCTTCGCCTCGGGCGACGAGTTCTACAACTACCTTCACGATGAAAACGGTTTCACTATCGTGATTGACGACAAAGGCTACTATTGCTATGCCACCAAAGATGCCAAAGGCGAAGTCATCGCCTCCAACTTCGTGGTGGGCAGCGTCGATCCAGCCTCGGTGGGACTGCAACCTTACACGAAGATCTCTGAACAAGAATACTATGTCCGTCGGCATGAACGCGAAAAACACATCCAACGGCCTCAGGTCCGGAATGGAAGAGAACTCAACCACGGCCTTTACAACAACCTAGTCGTCTTCATCCGCTTCGCTGGCGACACCTACCACACCTCGCCTTTCTCCACTGTCGAAGCCATGTTCAACGCCGATGGCTACGACGATAACTCGCTTCACAACTACTACCATCACACCTCTTACAATCAACTCGACTTGTGGTCCCATTTCTTTCCACAACCCGAAGGCGAAACTATCCTCTCTTACGAAGACATCTATCCAAAACAATACTACCAGCCATATCACCCTGTGACCAACCCCATGGGTTATCAAGATGGCGAAACCGCCGAACGCGAGTTCTCCATGTTGGAACGCGCCATCCAATACATCGAGGATATGGTGCCCTATGACATCGACCTTGACTACAACGGCGACGGCTTGGTTGACAACGTGGTGTTTGTCATCAAAGGCGAGCCTGGCGAGTGGGCATCCCTGCTTTGGCCTCACCGCTGGTGCATCTATGACCGCGATGTGCCGTTGCATGACCTGAAGGTGTATGACTTCAACCTACAGTTGGAAGAAGGCGGTTATTTCAACGTCAGCACCCTCTGCCACGAGATGTTCCATTCGTTGGGCGCTCCCGACCTGTACCATTATTCCGAGGGCATCGACCCGGTAGGACCCTGGGACCTGATGTGCGGCACAACGGAGCCTCCGCAACAGACTAGCACCTACATGAAATACAAATACGGCAACTGGGTGGACGAAATCCCCATGCTTGATGAGCCATCGTTAAACACACCACACACTTACGAGCTGGAGGCCGTATCTTGGGAAGGTGGCCTGCGCAATGGTTATATGCTTCCCACAGGCTATCCCAATCAGTTTTTCTTCATCGAATATCGCGACAAAAACAACATCTTCGAAAACAAGATTCCCGGAAGCGGTCTGCTCATCTATCGCATCGACACTCGCTTTGACGGCAACGCTTCGTGGAACGGATACGATTATTTCGACGAGGTCTATCTCTTCCGTCCTGGTGGGTCAATATATTCTGTTGGCGAACTAAACCAAGCCTTTTTTACTGAAGAATATGGACGAGTCCGATTCAACAACGCCACCGAACCTCATCCTTTCCTCAACCAATACCCCAACTATCAATGGCCCTATGAAATAACCAACATCCGTACAATAGGCGATCGGATGAGTTTCGATTTCTTGCCCTATGAAAGTGAAGGAGGAGGGTCTTTATTAGAGAATTTCACCGCCAACGTCAACAGCCTTGAACACCAAGTTGAGCTCTCCTGGGACGCCAATCCCAATGCCGACTTTTACAAGGTTTATTGCGATGGGGAAGAGATCGCTGAAAACATCACCGACACCACTTTTGTCTATCCTTATACCGATACTGACGCCGGTTACCACATCTTCAGCGTGCTCTACGTCAGCGGAGAACAGCTTCTCCATAGTGCCCCATCCTTTGCCTGGGTCATCCTTGGCAATTACGAAACCATCCAGTTACACCTCAGCTGTGATCCGCCCTACGGGACCAAAGGAGGCGAATTGGAGGTATGCTTCAACAACCCTTTGATGAGCAACCAATATCTTACGATTTATCGAGACACTGAGAACGAGACTGAAGTCTATGTACCCGCCAACATCGAAGCCGGTTTCCGTTGGAAGCCTGGTTTCGACACCGAAAGCCAAGGCATCCATGTCACGGCCACCAGAGTCAATGAAAGCGGCGTGGAAACCCTCTTCGACATCGATCAACCCCAAGAAGGCATCCTTGCCACTTACACGGCATCTGATTCGGAGATAGGCGTCATCGCTCCTCAAAACATCACCACCACCTCCACTGCCGATGAGGTTAACATTCATTGGACCGTGCCTACCGAGAGTCATCATTTCAACGTGTATCGCAACGGCACCTGCCTCGCTTCAAGTCTGACAGATTACGAATTCACCGACGACCGCATTGCCCAATCAGGCACGTTCCGGTATCACGTCACCAATGCCTTCAATCCCAATACCACCTTGGATCCTGAAAAAGCATTGTTGGTACTCGTCATGACATTTGCTTGCGAGCCACCACAAAACCTCCAAGGCGAACATCACGCGGGGGCTCAGCCTTACAACGAACTCACTTGGGAAGCACCACAATTCATGGGTCACGGAATGCTGGCGTATGATGATGGCAAGTTCGAAGACCAAATGGGTTCGAAAAACCAAAAATTCGGCATTAAGATCGACCCGGATCGCCTCACCTACTTTGAAGGACTGCCCTTAACCCATATTGAAATGTTCGACTGCTCTGCAGGAACTTATACCTACAAGATTTACAACGGCGACAACGTGGTGGATGACAACCTGCTCTACAGCCAAGCTCACGAAATGACTGGTTCACAGACATTTGTACGATTCCCCTTGGACGAGGAAGTCAGTTTCGACAGCACGCTCCCGCTCTGGATTGTTGCTGAACCCTCCAATGTGGAGAACCCTGTCCCCTATGGAGCTTATGTCGGCTACGACAACAGCTGCATGGTACGAGTCAGTGGTAACTGGAGACCCATCACCCACTATGACAAATACTACTCCTGGCTGCTCCGAGCCTATACACGTCCCGCCGACAGCAGGCCCGACTTCAGCTACAAAGTATATGTGGGTCCCGAAGAAGCCAACGACTATGAGATGAACATCGGTTTCCAAGACCTCACCGCCACCCATCTTACCCACGATACCAATGAGAACACCCGTTACAACGTCACCGCCATTTGGAACGGTAAAGAGACCATCTTCTCCAACACCGTCATCCTTGGACCCAGTGTAGCCGTAACGGAGCAACACGATAACAAGCAGGTTACCGTCTATCCCAACCCCGCTAAAGATCATCTGACCATCAAGGCTACTGGACTCAGCCAAGTCACCGTGATGAACCTCTTAGGCCAAGAACTGGAGCGGATAAACGTAACCGGCGATGAAACCATCTTGAATCTCAGCCACTACGATCCGGCACTGTATCTTTTGCGTATCGTCACCGAAAATGGCACTTTCGTGGAACACATTGTCAAAGAATTATAATTTATTAGTTACTAATTCTTAATTTATTCGTAATTTTGCTGCTTAATTTTTAAGTCAGCAAGATGAAGAATAACTACAAAGAGTATAAGCAGCTGAACCTCACCGAGACGGCTAACACCATCCGTCAATACTGGATTGACAACGATACGTTCCAGAAGAGTTTAGACAACCGTGACAAAGACAACGCCTTCGTGTTCTTTGAGGGCCCACCGAGTGCCAACGGAACCCCTGGCATCCACCATGTCATGGCCCGTACCATCAAGGATATCATCTGCCGTTACCAGACCCTGAAAGGCAAACACGTAGTGCGCAAGGCAGGTTGGGACACCCATGGACTGCCCGTTGAACTTGGCGTGGAGAAGAAACTCGGCATCACCAAGGAAGACATCGGCAAGAAAATCAGTGTCGATGACTACAACCGCGCCTGCCGTGAGGAAGTGATGAAATACAAGGATATGTGGGATGACCTCACCCTCAAGATGGGCTATTGGGTCAACCTCAACGATCCCTATATCACCTTTACCAACGACTATATCGAGACCCTTTGGTTCTTGCTTAAGGACCTCTACAACAAGGGGTTGTTATATAAAGGCTACACCATCCAGCCTTACTCACCAGCCGCTGGCACCGGACTCAGCTCCCACGAGCTCAACATGCCTGGCTGCTACCGCGATGTGAAGGACTTGACGTGCGTGGCTCTGTTCAAATTGAAAGGGGAAAAGTTCCCCTCGACTTATGCCATTGCATGGACGACGACACCTTGGACCCTGCCAAGCAACACTGCCCTCTGTGTGGGTCCGAACATCGACTATGTGCTTCTCAAGACCACTCACCCCACCACTGGAGAGCCTTGCCAGATCATCATGGCCAAGGCATTGGTGGGCACCATGTTCAAAGAAGCCCCAGAAGTCGTCGCCGAATTCAAAGGCAGCGATTTGGTGGGCATCGAATACGAGCAACTTATTCCTTGGGTCAACCCCGGTGAAGGCGCTTTCCGCATCATCCCTGGCGACTATGTCACCACCGAAGACGGTACAGGCATCGTCCACATCGCTCCGACCTTTGGTGCCGACGACAAACGCGTAGCTGCTCAAGCAGGTATCCCGCCTCTGCAGATGATCGACAAAGATGGCAAGCCGCAACCCATGGTTGACAGAACAGGCAAGTTCTTCCGTATCGAAGACCTCGATGCCGAGTTCGTCAAAAACTGCATGGACGTGGAAGCCTACCGACCCTATGCGGGACAGTTCGTCAAAAACGCCTACGATCCCACCAAGACCGAGAAAGACAAGTCGCTCGACGTCGATATCGTGATCATGCTGAAGGAACAGGGCAAACTCTTCAAGAGCGAGAAACACACCCACAACTACCCACACTGCTGGCGTACCGACAAACCCGTCCTCTATTATCCTTTGGACAGCTGGTTCATCAAGACCACTGCGCTGAAAGACCGCATGATCGAACTCAACAAGACCATCAACTGGAAGCCTGAGGCCACTGGCAGCGGACGTTTCGGCAACTGGCTGGAGAACCTGGTGGATTGGAACCTCTCACGCTCACGTTATTGGGGCACTCCGCTCCCCATCTGGCGCACCGAAGACGGCAAGGAAGAGATTTGCATCGGCAGCGTCGAGGAGCTTCGCAATGAGATCGAGAAGTCGATAAAGGCAGGATTCATGACCGAGAACCCCTATGCCTCTGACGACTACACCAAGTTCGACCTCCACCGTCCTTATATCGATGGTGTGGTCCTTTGCTCACCCACTGGCAAGAAGATGTTCCGCGAACCTGACCTCATCGACGTGTGGTTCGACAGCGGTGCCATGCCTTACGCACAATACCATTACATGGGCAAGGAAGGACAGTTGGGTAAGGACGTGTTCCCAGCAGACTTCATCGCCGAGGGCGTCGATCAAACCCGTGGATGGTTCTTCACCCTTCATGCCATCGCCACCATGTGTTTCGATAGCGTGGCTTACAAAAACGTGATCTCCAACGGTTTGGTCCTCGACAAGAACGGCAACAAGATGTCGAAACGTCTCGGCAATGCCGTAGATCCTTTCGGTGCCATCGAGAAGTATGGTGCCGATGCCGTTCGTTGGTACATGATCACCAACTCACAACCTTGGGATAACCTGAAGTTCGACGAGGCTGGTGTCGATGAGGTGCGCCGCAAGTTCTTCGGCACGCTCTACAACACTTACGCCTTCTTCGCCTTGTATGCCAACATCGACAACTTCCATTATGAAGAAGCCGACCTCCCGTTGTCGGAGCGTTCCGAAATTGACCGTTGGATTCTTTCAGAGCTCAACTCACTGATAATCAACGTCAACGATGCTTATCAAAGCTACGAACCCACCCGCGCAGGTCGCGCCATCCAAGACTTCGTCGATGCCCACCTCAGCAACTGGTACGTGCGTCTGTCACGCCGTCGTTTCTGGAGAAGCGATGACGACAAGGACAAGCTCTCGGCATATCAAACTTTATATACCTGCTTGGAGACCGTAGCTCGACTCAGCTCGCCCATCGCTCCTTTCTTCAGCGAACAGCTGTATCGCGACCTCAACAACGCCACTGGACGCAACCAAGCCGAGTCGGTGCACCTCACCGACTTCCCCACTGCCGATGCCAACATGATCGACAAGGCCCTGGAGGAACGCATGGAAGCCGCTCAGCTGATCTCATCCCTGGTGCTTTCGCTGCGTAAGAAAGCCAACATCCGCGTGCGTCAACCCTTGTCAAAGATCATGATTCCCGTGGCCAACGACACCATGAAGAGCCAACTCGAAAAAGTCGCCCCGCTCATTATGAGCGAAGTCAACATCAAAGGTATCGAGTTCCTCTCTGCCGACAACAACATCTTGGTCAAGAACGTGAAGCCTAATTTCAAGACCCTGGGCAAACGTTATGGCAAGCAGATGAGACAGATCACTGCCTTCTTTGCCAACATGAGCCAAGACGACATCCATGCCTTCGAGAAAAACAATGGAGCCCACCTCGATGTTGACGGCGTTGACGTGGAACTCACCCTCGAAGATGCCCTGATCTCCACCCAAGACATCCCAGGATGGGCTGTCACCTCACAAGACAACTACACCGTTGCCCTCGACATGAACATCACCGACGAACTCTTTAACGAGGGACTCGCCCGTGAAATCGTGAACCGTGTTCAAACCTTGCGTAAGAGCAGCGGACTCGAGGTCACCGACCGTATAGTCATCTTCATGGAGAAAAACGAAAAGATTGAAACCGCCATCCGCGACTTCAACCACTACATCTGCACCGAAACTTTGGCTAATGCCATCGAAATCACCGACTCCCTCGAAGGAGATGATGTGTTGGAAGATGAGCTCACTGATAAAGTTACGGTCAGAATAAAAATCCAAAAGAAATAACGAAAGATTTGTTTCCTAAGGATTTTTAACGTATTTTAGCACTTTCAAATAATAAAGACTATGGACGAGAAGAACAAAGTAGCTCCAACGGTGAGATACTCCGACGAGGAGCTGGAAGAATTCAAGGAGTTGATCCTTGAGAAACTGAAGCAAGCACAAGAGAACCTTGAGATATTAAAGGAAAACATCGCCGGTGGCGAGCACAGCACTGACGACACAGCGCCGACCTTCAAGATCTTGGAGGAAGGGTATTCCGTGTCGCAGAAAGAGGAGAATGCCAAGTTGGCCTCTCGCACCGAGAAGTACATCCAGAACCTGGAGTTCGCCTTGATGCGCATTGAGAACAAGACCTACGGTGTCTGCCGCGCCACGGGCAAACTCATCCCTAAGGAAAGATTGCGCTGCGTGCCAACCACAACCATTTGTTTGGAAGCTAAAATGAAGGAAAAGAGAAAGTGAAAAAGCGTAAAGGTCTTCTTGCCTCTTTTTTGATTATTTTCGCTGTCCTGTTTCTTGACCAGATCATGAAGATCTGGGTCAAGACGCATTTGACCCTGGGTCAAGAGATTCCGGTATTGGGCAACTGGTTCAAGTTGTTGTTCATCGAGAATCCAGGGATGGCTTTTGGTTTGATGGGAGGTGGAGGCACGGTCAAGACCCTGTTGAGCATCTTCAGGATCGTGGCTGTCGTCGTCTTATTGTATTTCTTGTTCCGACTCTCGAAAAAAGGGACGAGGTTTGGCGTGTTGTTCGGCATCTCCCTGATCATTGCCGGAGCGATGGGCAACATCCTCGACTGTTTGTTTTATGGTCAGATCTTCAGCGAGAGCAGTTATGACACCGTGGCGACGCTGTTTCCCGACGGTGGAGGCTATGCAGGATGGCTGCACGGGAAGGTTGTCGATATGTTGTATTTCCCCATCATCGACATAGCACGAGAGAACAACAGTTGGCTGCCCGACTTCTTCTTCGGGCAAGATGGACATTTCATCTTCTTCAGGCCCATCTTCAACATTGCCGACTCCGCCATTACCATCGGGGTGATTTACACCATCCTCTTCCAATGGAAATGGTTGAAGACAATATAAAAAAAGGCGTCCGATCGGACGCCTTTTTTGATGCAGCAAAAAGCTGATTAATGAGCTGCTCTTGCTAATTTTTCCTTGGCGGATTCGCTTGGCTCAACAGGAGCAAAGGTCTTCACGCACTTTTGTCCATTGTTGCCAATGGTGAAGGTTAAGAAAGGCTCATTGCTTTCCACATAGCTCTCAGTAATAGGATCGAAGGTGCTCGGAGCATTCACTGGGAAAATGCCCGACTTGGAGGCTATCTGCCTGCCACCGTAAGTGACGACTACCACATAGTTGGTGGCAAGTTCAGGCTGGCAATTCTCATAGAGGTCAACATACACTTTGTATGTGCCAGGAGCCACGAATGCATCGTTTTCGTTATAGGTGATGTTCTCATTGTTGACATTGTCGATAGAACAACTAGCATTCGAGTCGAGATCCAATTCACCACCACTTGTTGCAAAGGAGTTAGCAAAATAGATGTGACGATTATAGAAGGACATGGGATTACCATTTTCGTCATTATATTCAGGCTCAATAAGGTGAAGGTCCACATCCTTGGCGTTGTCAAAGCTAAGGCTCACCTGTAAGGCACCCGTTCCCACGACTTTCAAACCAACATAGGTCTGCCAAATCTCGCTGATTCCATCATTTTCATCAACGATGGCCACCTTAATGGTGAAACCTGTATTGTTTTCTGGCAACTCGATGTCCTGTTCTACCATGAAAACAAACGAATACTCGTTACTGCGTGCCTTGACAGGGGTGATCTCATAATAACCTGTCTGGCCCTCAATACCGACCAAGATTTTTTTTGCGATAGTCTCTGAAATCAGGCTCACATAAGAAGATCCACCCGGAATGACCTGTTGGTTCATCGAGACCTCAATGGTCTCATCGGTAGTAGTTGTAGGCATGTCCTCGCTGACTAAGATAGCATCTTCAATGGTGATGAATTTCTGAATCGTGGCTGTCTTTTCCTCTTTGCCACAGCTGTTAACGAACAAGGCAACCAACACTAGCAAGCTGCCAAGCATAATGGATAGTCTTTTCATTTTTTTATTTTTTAAGGTTTAGAAGGCAAAGATACAATTATTATTTAAGTTTCTGGGTTTTCCACTTACTTTTTTCCATCATTACCAATAAAATGCTATCTTTGGAGCCGTAAAATGAACCATATTAAATCATCATCATGAAGAAACTGATTTTAATCCGTCACGGCGAGAGCCAATGGAACAAACTGAATCTTTTCACTGGTTGGACCAACGTGGATTTGTCGGAGAAAGGCATCCAAGAGGCCATCGAAGCAGGCAATGTATTGAAAGAGAACGGCTACAAGCCCGAGATCTGTTTCACTTCGTATTTGAAACGCGCCATCAAGACCTTGAACTATGTGCTTGATGCCATGGATATGGACTGGCTTCCTGTATATAAGACATGGAGGCTCAATGAGAAATCATATGGTCAACTTCAAGGTCTAGACAAGAAGATGACCGCAGAGAAATACGGCGATGAACAGGTGCGCCTATGGCGTCGCGCCTTCGACGTGCGTCCTCCTGCGTTGGACATGCATGATCCAAAGAGCCCCCGCATGGATCCTCGTTACGCCGAGTTGACCGACGAACAAATCCCGCTGACTGAAGCATTATGCGACACTATCGACCGCGTGATGCCTTACTATCAAGACCATATCATGAAGGCCTTCGACAATCACGAACAGGTGATGGTCGTAGCCCACGGTAACAGCCTCCGCGGCGTCGTCAAAGTGCTCAAGAACATGAGCAACGACGAAATCATCGCCTTTAACATCCCGACAGGCATCCCCTACATCTTCGAATTCGACGACCAAATGCATCTCCAAAAGGACTTCTTCCTTGGCGATCCCGAGAAAGTGGCCGCGCTGATGGCTGCCGTAGCGAACCAGGGGAAGAAATGAGAGTTGAGAATTATGAACCGTTGGATTATTCCGGATATACATGGATGCGCCACGACACTGAAGTCGCTGGTGAAGAGCTTCCTGAAAATCACCAAAGAAGACCATCTCTATTTCCTGGGTGACTACATCGACCGTGGACCCAACAGCAAAGAGGTGATTGACTTCATCATGGACCTCCAAGAGCAAGGCTACCACGTCCATTGCCTCAAAGGCAACCATGAAGACTACTGCATCAAAGCCTGGGAAGCCGACCAAAAACCGCATCTCTTCAAACCGGAAATCCAACGCGCATGGGAAAAAGTGGGCGCCGCCGAAACCTTTAAGAGCTTCGGCGGCAAACGCCCACGCGACATCCCAGAGAAATATATCGAGTGGATGCGCAATCTCGACTACTATTTCGAATTGGAAAAATACATCCTGGTCCATGCGGGGATGAACTTCAAGATCGACAACCCCTTCGAAGACACCCATAGCATGATCTGGGTTCGAAACTTCAAAGTCGATTTCCAAAAAACAGAAGGCCGACGCATCATCCATGGCCACATCCCTGTGGATTACAGCTTCATCGACCACGTGATCCACCACCAAAACAACTACGACTTCATCGCCCTGGACAATGGCGTGTTCTGCATCAACCAGACAGACATGGGCAACCTCATGGCCTACAACCCCGACACCAACACCCTCATGGCTCAGACCAACCTCGACATGTGATTCATCGAGAGGCCACCGTCACAGCATTCTTACAACGAAGGACCTTGCCTTCCATATCAAACACCTCGGTCACGAACACATAGATTCCAAAAGGAACCTGACGACCTTTTTGGTCCAAACCATTCCATACAAAACTTCCCTCATTTCCTATCAACTCGCCGCGCACCAAATGACGGATGAGCTGCCCATCAGCGTTGAAGACATAAACGTTCATGGTCCCGCCTGCATCTTCGAATTCATAGGACACTACACAATGATCATCAAAGCCATCCCCATCCGGCGAAAACACCTTAGGCGCGACACTGACCCATTCCACGTCGGCAATCTGCTCAGCCGCTCTCATGGAGTTGGCATAACCAGGAGTACCAAATCCCACCGCCTCAGAAGCAGAGTGCCAGTTGTCGCGCTGTGAAGAAGGCACCTCCCATGACACCCGCTCCAAAGAAACACCTTTGGACTCCTTCAATAATGGATAGTGCATTGATGGCGAGAATGTCATCTGATCAACCACCGCCCCTTGGCGACTCATCAACAACGCCTCGCCTCCCGAGTTGGGATACGATGGAAACGAAGCCATATCAACATAATCAGCCAAAGCACAAGCATATTGCTGAGCCACTTGATAACCGTCTGTCGAGAGCAGAAGATAGGTTTGCGGCAATAGCAACCTGGAATCCGTCACAATCTCTTTCAACACAGTATCCGGAGGGTTGGGAAAAGATTCTTTAATGACACCCAACCTCAATTCACTGAGGTCGAAGGTCTTGTCTGTAGGATTGTATAGCTCCACGAAATCCACTCCGGGAGCGATGGGGTCGAAGAGAATTTCGTTGATCAAGACTTCTGATGCACCGATGGCTAGAGGGATGCCAAAACGCACTTCAGCACCCTCTTCGATGTAGTTTCCACTGCAGTTGGTTACACCGTTGATCGACAAGGTGTATAGCTCTCCTTCCAAAAACGACACATCGAACTTCAACCCAACAGAAATAGCATCCAAAGGGTTACAAATCACCTCGATGGGCGAAACATCAAGTTCAAGCACTTGGTAATGAGAAGGATCCTCCAAACTCGCACGATCCATTTGCTGATCGAACCACAAAAACACCATGTCATCGCCCAACATGCTGACTCGTTCCACTTGAGGATGGAAGGCGTTGGGAGCGTTGATGGAATTCTCACGACCCGGAGTGCCTCCCGAGGAATCTTCTGACGCTGACCAGTTGAACGTTCCAGCGCACGGATTGTAAGGATCAATCTGCTCCAACGACCATCCTCCCGCTTTTTTATCCGCGTCATGATACCAAGTATCATTGAATGAGACCTCAGAGATCACCTTCTCCTCTGGCGACAATAATCGCAAGGTGGCACCCGCATTGGCAATCGAAAACGAAGAGAAACCACAAGTCGGACCCAAAGACGACAATTCCTGCTCAGCATCCGTCTTGCACAAAATCAAATACCCATGGGGATCCAGTTGAACGCCAGCAAAGTCTTTGAGCGTCGTCCCTATACACAAGATCCAACCTGTCAAATCAATGCGAAAACCCGTAGTGTTAAACAACTCGATGTATTCCCATTCGGGAAGCCCCACCACCGGTGTCGGATCAGCCATGATCTCGTTGATTACCACATCGTTCTCAGCAGGTGCATAAAGACAAAAATCCCAACAAAAACACTCTACGACATTTCCCGCTTGATCCTTGATGTCTGATAACCATAGTTGAAGATTTTGGTTCTCTGGCAAGGGTGATGGAAAAGAGATCCGCACGATGGAAGGGCGATCCCCGAATTGAACATGGTCAGGGAACCCAATTTCAGGCTCCAGTCGATAATGGGAGGCGAGGAGAGCCGTACTGTCGAGCGGCTCATCGAAGCCTAAAACAAGTCCATTAGGCCCAACCACGTTAAGCGAAAGCAACGTCGGAGGTTTACTATCGATGGTCTTTTCTCCCACATAAACATCATCGAAGTAAAACTTTCGAGCGTTGCTTGAAGTATATTTGATATAAAAACCAAAATAGGCAGCTTCGTGATAAGTACTGTCTTGACCTTGCGCTTCCATGGTATAAAAACCCATGTTATCAGGATCCGTCAACAAGGTCCAATGCCCTCCGGCATCACGATTGACTTTTACAGCCATTTTGAACGAAGAGGCAATGCTGGCATCTGCACCTTTGCAAACCAGCGTCTCACCTCCAGGATCCATACGATACAACTCGATGGCATCTTGACTTCCCGCTGCACCAAAGCGAAGAAAATAACCCTTTGTCGCGTTCCTAAGGTCAGCCGAGTCGGCCATGAGCCATACCTCCGCATAGTTGTTTGCCGATGGATTGAAGTTCTCCCGAATCCAAAAGCGCCACTCCATATCCTCTCCCAAAGAGCCACTTTGGTCCTCCGGCAACAAACTCCGGGAAAGGTATGCTTCTCCAGCTACCGTACCTGCCGATTGCAGTTGCTGACTACCATTGATAATAAAACAGGAGTCCATCCCCGACCATGCAGGGGTCGTGCTGAAGTCTCCATCGGAAAAATCATCAACCCATTGTGCCAGCGACCAAAGTGGCATAAATATTAAAAGAAACACTGACGTTCTCATATTTTAACTATTTTTGCATGGGTGTTTATCCGCCACAAAAGTACAAAGGATAATTTATTAATATATAAAAGTGGAATAAAAATCTAATAAAAATGAAGATTGCCGTGGTAGGAGCCACTGGGCTAGTGGGTTCCAAGATGTTACAAGTACTTGATGAACAGCATGTTGTCGTCGATGAGTTGATTGTCGCTGCCTCATCAAGATCCGTAGGAAAGGAGGTTGTTTTCCGCGGGAAACGTCATCAAGTGATTAGCGTCGAAGATGCCATCGCCGCCCGTCCCGACATCGCCATCTTCTCAGCCGGTGCCACGGCTTCCAAACAATATGCACCTTTGTTTGCTGAAAAAGGCACCTATGTCGTTGACAACAGCTCTGCTTGGCGAATGTTTCCTGAGATTCCATTGGTGGTACCGGAAATCAACGCTGACGTCATCACCAAAGACACCCATATCATTGCCAACCCCAACTGTTCCACCATTGAGATGGTGATGGCTTTGGCTCCCTTGCACCAAGCTTTCGACATCAAACGTTTGGTTATCGCCACCTACCAAAGTGTTAGCGGCAGTGGTCTGAAAGGAATAGCCCAACTCGAAAGGGAAGAAGGTGAAAGGTTAACCTCTCAACTCTCAACTCTCAGCTCTCAACTCCCCAACGCCTATCCTCACCAGATTTATCGAAACGTTTTGCCGCATGGTGGCGACTTTTGTGAGAACGGCTACACCACCGAGGAAGAGAAGCTGGTGAACGAGACCCGTAAGATTCTAAGGGCGCCACAAATCGCCATTACCGCCACCGTATGCCGTGTACCCGTTACCGGAGGACATTCCGAAGCCGTCAACGTCGAGTTCAACAAACCTTTCCAACTCGATGAGGTACGTCGGCTACTCGAAAACTATCCCGGCATCATCGTCCAAGATGACCCTGCGAACAACATCTATCCCATGGCCATCACCGCTTACGACAAGGACGAGGTGTTTGTAGGCCGCATCCGCAGGGACTTCAGCATCGAGAACGGACTCAACTTCTGGGTTGTTAGCGACAACATCCGAAAAGGTGCTGCCACCAACGCCGTACAGATTGCCCAATACATCATCCAACACATTTTATGAGAATCATCAACAACATCATACAAGCCCGCAACATTCCCAACGCAGTGGTCACCATAGGCACCTTCGATGGTGTCCATCTCGGTCACCAAGCCATCTTCAAGGCGATGAAGGACATCGCACATGAGGTGCATGGCGAAACCGTGGTAGTGACTTTCCATCCCCACCCGCGACAAGTGCTTAACATCGGCAAGGAACAGCTGCGATTCATCTGCTCGCAACAAGACAAGATGGAGATATTCGAGACCTTTGGTATCGACAATGTCGTCATCATCCCGTTCACGAAAGAGTTTGCCAGCACTCCTTCCGACCAATTCATCACCAACTTTATCATCAACCGACTTCATCCTTCCGCCATCGTGGTGGGGTATGACCATCACTTCGGGAAGAACCGGATGGGAGATTACCCCATGTTGTGCGAATTGGGGGCTATCCATGGTTTCAAGACCGTTCAGGTGGATGCCCAATACGTCAACGAGGTTGCCGTCAGCTCCACCAAGATCCGTAACGCCCTCGCAGTAGGCAACGTGAAGCTCGCCAACCAGTTGCTCGGTTACCCTTATTCCGTTACTGGCACCGTGGTCAAAGGCAATGAGATCGGACGTACCATCGGCTTCCCTACCGCCAACCTCGACATCCCCAATGAATTCATGATCATCGACAATCCAGGTGTCTATGCCTGTCAGACCATGATCGAAGGAAAAACCTATAACGCCATGGCCAACATCGGATCACGCCCCACTATCGGCGACCGAGCCAAGGATGACTTCATTATCGAAGTCAATATTTTTGACTTCGAAGGAGATTTATATGGCAAAACATTGAGAGTCAGATTCTTGGAACGCATACGTGACGAAGAAAAATTTGATGGATTGGATTCCTTGAAGGTACAATTGGAATGTGATCGTGAGAAAGCAAAAAAAATACTAATTTTGTGAAGTATTTTAAAGAGAAGAAAAACAGGCAATCAATTAAAAACAAATAAACAAACCAATAACAACAATGAAAAAACTTTTCACAGCCATGATGGCCTTGGCTCTTGTGTTCCTTTTCGGGAAAGCCAATGCCTGCACCAATTTTTTGATTACCAAAGGCGCTTCAACCGACGGTAGCTGCATGATCTCTTATGCTGCCGACTCGCATGTGCTTTATGGTGAGTTGTACCACTACCCTGCTGCCGACCATGCCCCTGGAACGATGCGCGACGTCTATGACTGGGATGGTGGTGCCTATCTCGGACAGATTCCGGAAATCGCCCATACCTACAACGTGGTAGGCAACATGAACGAGTGGCAAGTAGCTATCGGCGAGACCACCTATGGTGGCATCGAGGCTCTCTACAACGGACAGGGCTGCATCGACTATGGAAGTTTGATGTATATCGCCTTACAACGCTCAAAGACCGCCCGCGAGGCCATCAAATGGATGACACAGCTCGTCACCGACTATGGTTACGTCAGCGAAGGCGAGTCGTTCTCGATTTGCGACACCGAAGAGGTGTGGATTCTTGAGATGATCGGTAAGGGACCTCAAAACAAAGGCGCAGTATGGGTTGCCCGTCGCATCCCTGACGGCTATGTGAGCGGCCACGCCAACCAAGCCCGCATCACCACCTTCCCCCTGGCCTCTCGCAAGTGCAAGACCAGCATCACTTACAAGAACATCGACAAGCTCATGAAAGACATGAACATCGACTGCGTGTATGCCGACGACGTCATCACCTTTGCCCGCGAAGCCAAGCTCTATAACGGTCCCGACGCCCAGTTCTCTTTCTCCGACGTCTATAACCCCGTCACCTTCGATGGTGCCCGCTTCTGCGACCTTCGCGTGTGGGCCATGTTCAACAAAGTGACCGACAACATGAAAGACTACTGGGGCTATGCCACTGGAAAAGACATCAAACGCGCACTGCCTTATACCGCCAACATGTGCCAAACCCCCGAAAACTTCCCCACCAACCGCATGCCTCTGTGGGTGAAACCCAACCGCAAAGTCAGCGTGATTGACATGATGGACTTCATGCGCGACCACCTCGAAGGCACCGAGCTCGACATGTCGCAAGACGTGGGCGCTGGTCCTTTCCACTGCCCTTACCGCTGGCGTCCCATGGACTGGGAAGTCGATGGTGTTCATTATGTGCATGAGCGTACCACCGCCACCCAACAGACCGGATTCTCTTTCATCGCCCAAAGCCGTGGCTACCTCGACTGGCCCATCGGTGGCATCATCTGGTTCGGTGTTGACGACACTGACAACTGCGTGTATTGCCCCATGTACACCTGTATGACCGAGGTTCCTGAGAGCTACCGCGAAGGCAACGGCTCAATGAGCGAATGGTCCAACAACTCAGCTTTCTGGACCTTCAACCAGATGAGCAACTGGGCCTACACCAAATACAATTACATCCACCCCGAGATCAGGGAGTTCCAACACGGCTATGAAACCAAGTGCGTCGAATCTCTGGTGCCTCAGATGGACAAACGCGTCGAAGCCATCAAGGGAAGAGAAGCTCAAGTCAAAGAGCTGACCAAGTTCTCATGCGACATGGGTAACGAATTGGTAGCCACATGGAAGAACCTCTATCATAACCTCTTCATGAAGTATATGGATGGCAACGTGAACACTGCTCAGCCACTGAAACCTGGCAGCAAATACACGCCTATCAAGAGCGAACACCCCAAGTACAGCGAAGAATACTATCGTATTCTGATTGAGAAGACGGGAGAGAAGTATAAGGCTTATTAAGAAGACAGAAGTAAGAAGTAAGAAGTATGACAAACGCAGAAGAAGAAAAAGTAACGGAAAAGAAGTCGCTCAATTTCATTGAAGCGAAGGTGGAAGAAGATCTCAGTAACGGCAAGAACGGAGGACGTGTACAGACCCGTTTCCCCCCAGAGCCCAATGGTTACCTCCACATCGGCCATGCCAAGGCCATCTGCCTCGACTTCGGCATCGCTGCGCAACATGGTGGCGTATGCAACCTGCGCTTCGACGACACCAACCCCACCAAGGAGAACATGGAGTATGTCGATGCCATCAAAGAGGACATCCAATGGCTTGGCTACCAATGGGGTAACGAATACTACGCCTCCGATTACTTCCAGCAACTCTGGGATTTTGCCATAGAACTGATTAAACGCGGTAAGGCTTATATCGATGAGCAAAGCTCCGAGGAGATTGCCGCACAAAAGGGTACGCCCACGCAACCCGGCATCGAAAGCCCTTACCGCAACCGTCCCATCGAAGAGTCACTGGATCTGTTCAACAAAATGAACAACGGCGAAATTGGCGAGAGCAAGATGGTACTTCGTGCCAAAATCGACATGGCCAACCCGAACATGCACTTCCGCGACCCGATTATCTATCGTGTCGTCGACACGCCCCACCACCGCACAGGCACCAAGTGGCACGCCTATCCGATGTACGACTTCGCCCATGGGCAAAGCGACTACTTCGAGGGCGTCACCCACTCGCTCTGCACACTGGAGTTTGTGGTGCATCGTCCGCTCTATGATTTGTTCGTCGATTGGCTCAAGGAAATTCGTGGCGAAGACGACAACATGGACGACAACCGTCCGCGTCAAACCGAGTTCAACAAGCTGAACCTCAACTATATCCTTTTGAGCAAGCGCAACCTGCTTGTCCTCGTCAATGAGGGTCTGGTGAGCGGCTGGGACGACCCGCGCATGCCCACGATTTGCGGCTTCCGTCGCCGTGGCTACACGCCGAGCGGCATCCACAAGTTCATCGACAAGATTGGCTACACCACCTACGATGCCTTGAACGACTTTGCCTTGATGGAGAGCGCCATCCGTGAGGACCTCAACGCCACCGCTACTCGCGTGGCTGCTGTGGTCAACCCGGTGAAGCTCGTTATCACCAACTATCCTGAAGGACAAATCGAGGAAATGGATGCCATCAACAACCCGGAAGACGAGACTGCGGGCAGCCACAAGATTGCCTTCAGCCGCGAACTATGGATTGAGAAAGAGGACTTTATGGAAGACGCGCCAAAGAAATACTTCCGCATGACACCAGGCAACGAGGTGCGCCTGAAGAATGCCTACATCGTGAAATGCACGGGCTGCAAGAAGGACGAGAACGGCGAGGTCGTCGAAGTCTATGCCGAGTACGACCCCGACACGAAAAGCGGTCTGCCGGGTGCCAACCGCAAGGTGAAAGGCACCATCCACTGGGTGAGTTGCGAGCGTTGCATACAAGCCGAGGTGCGCATGTACGACCGCCTCTGGAAGGTGGAGAACCCCCGTGATGAACTGGCTCGCCTGCAAAATGAAGGCAAGACCCCGCTGGAGGCCATGAAGGAGATGATGAACCCCAACTCACTGGAAATCCGCCCCGTGTGCTATGTGGAAGAATTCTTGGCCGACGTCAAGCCACTCGACCACTTCCAGTTCCAGCGCATCGGTTACTTTACCGTCGACAAGGACAGCACCGCGAATCATCTGGTCTTCAATCGCACCGTGGCGTTGAAGGACACATGGGCGAAAACGATGTAATTTGTAATCATCTTGAATGCATTGTTTTGTGGAGATGGAGTGCACTCCGTCTCCACATTTTTGTATTTTTGCACAAAATATTTGCACCCTATGAACCTCTTCCAACTCTTCAAAAACGTCAGCCCGTTTGTCAAACCTTACAAATGGCTGGTTTTCATCACATTAATACTTACCTTAATTGGCTCTTTGATGGCCCAGGTCAACGCTATCGTGCTCGACTGGACTGTAGACCAAGTGAACGGACTCGTCACTGCGGGTGAAAACTGGGGTCCGGCAGCCGCGCATATCGTCATCCTCATCTCGACGGTGCTGCTCGGCAAGGAAATCCTCTCGGCAGGCATCACCTACGCGCAAAACTACTACGGTGAGCGAATGCGCATCTTTGTCAGCCGCGACCTCGCCCAAAGCGTCATCGAGAAAGTGCTAACCTTCAAGATGGCCTTCTTCAACACCAGCGACAACGCCACGGGCAAGCTCCAAGCCCGTATCGACCAAGGTGTAAGTAGCCTCTCGCGCACAGTACAGAACTTCTTCATTGACCTGCTGCCACTGTTCACGAGCGCACTCTTGGCCTTGATACTGATGTTCGCCGCCAATGTTTATGTCGGACTAGTGGCTTTGGGCATCGTGCCTATCTATTTTTGGATTACCGTCCGTCAAGCCCGTCGGCTAAAAGGCTGGCGTCGCGAGATGCGTTCCCACCTTGAGACCAAAAGCCAAGGCATCAAAAACATCATCGACTCCATCAATGTCATCAAGAGCTTCAACCGAGAGCAGATTGAAGGTCAGAAACAGCTTGACATTCAGAATCAAGTGACTGAAAACCAGATGAAAACGCGCAAGGTGGCGTTTTACTACAACGGCGTGAAGAGCTTTGTGAAGCAGGTCGGAACGGTACTGGTCATCATCCTGACTGCATACCTTGTTTTAATAGGCTATCCTGGCATGACCATCGGTAAGATCATGTACCACGTCATGCTGTTCAGCAACGTCATCGCACCCATCACACAACTGCAACGCATATTCGACGACGTGAACGACGCGCTGATTTACGCCGAAGGCTTCTTCGGCATCCTTGACGCAGAAGAGGAAGTCGAGCCTTCGGGCAATTACAAGCCCGAAAAGATTCGCGGCCTGTTTGAGCTCAAGAACGTGAACTTCACCTATCCCAATGGCAACCAAGCCCTTTTCGATGTGAACATGACCATCGAACCGAACAAGATTACGGCTTTGGTGGGACTTTC
>JAEEGF011559305.1_pt1 | contig 74417 bp, 53 predicted proteins | sample 9134171 | NCBI WGS metagenome assembly JAEEGF01 (sample SAMN16246542, study PRJNA631951) | gut metagenome | biome: gut microbiome; feature: rumen; material: AP-attached | host: Bos | place: Iran: Karaj | collected 2018-10 | reverse complement strand
TTTTGATGCAGAGCTTTAGCGATTACTATTATGGTTATACTGATGCTGAAGGAAATAGAAAGCCCGGTTATATTGATCTTGTGGAAGAACTGAAAGTGAAGTTCCCGCTGGAAGAGCCACAGATCATCGGAGAGCAGAATCAGAAAGAATTTATTTCTCTTTTTGGAGCAATACTTAGGTTAAGAAACATTTTAAGCTCCTTTGATGAGTTTGATAGCGTTGAATTATTCACAGAGAGAGATCTTCAGGATTATCTTGGCAGATATCAGGATCTTCGTGATGAGTGGAAGAGACGCCGTGAAGGCGGAGAAAAAGCTGATATCCTTGATGATGTTGTCTTTGAGATAGAACTTATCAAACAGATTGAGATAAACATTGATTATATCTTGATTCTTGTTAAGAAATATCATGATTCTCATTGTGAAGACAAGGAAGTACTTGTAACGATCAAGAAAGCTATTGACGCTTCACCTGAGCTTCGTAGTAAAAAGGCTTTGATTGAAAACTTTATGGCCGGCATAAATGATGTTGATGACGTCATGGATGCATGGCATGAGTACGTTGCTCAGCAGAAGGAAGAAGAACTCAAGAAGATCATTGAGGAAGAACATCTCAAGGAAAAAGAAACAAGGCAGTTTGTTGATTATTCTTTTAGGGTTGGCGGTATGAAGACCACCGGAACCGACATTGATGTATTAATGCCTCCGATGACTCGTTTCGGATCGGGCAACCGTGCAGAGAAGAAGAATAATCTGATCAATAGATTGCTGGCATACTTTGAGAGGTTCTTTGGAGTAGGGGTGATTGATACAGAGAACGAAGAAGATGTATAATGTATGAGTACAATCATTCTGTAACAGGAAGCCGTTAACATGTTAGGTTGCCATAAGGCAGCACTTATTAACGGAGGTGGTCATTATGACTAGAAAGAAAACAAAAGATGCCAATTATAAGGCAAATGTAGCTGTTCAGGATGAAAAGGGTATCATAGATTATAATCCTGACAAAATGAAGGATGTAGTGGGTGGCGAAAAACTCTCATATGATGAGTATATAGCTATTCAAAAGCATTCAGAGGGAAAGATTAGAGGTTCTTTTCAGCTGTGCTATTACACTACACCGCTGGGATTTAAGGGGGAGATAGATCGCTTCGCAAAAGACAAAGTATGCTTTAAGCGTATATATGTAGACGGGATGTATCCGGACGGACTTTGTTTTGAAGGTAAGGAAGACCATGTCTGGATGGACTTGAAAGGCTTTGAGCAATTTGAGTCGGGTGATTCGGTTTCGTTTTGGGCGGAGATATATCGATATCTGAAAACCGGTGATGGAAAGATCATCGATTTCGGATTAAGAAATCCCTCGGAAATAAAGAAAATCGATTCTTATGAACTGCCGAGCAATGAATATCTCATAAAGCAGGAATTGGCGATGATAGTATGCGAAACGTGTATGCTTAGCGATAATTGCCCGGGCCCGGGACTTTGTCTTTTGCCCAGGGGAGCAAAGCAGAAGCAGGTCGATGCTATGTATAAGTTCCTTAAACAGTCTGAAAAGGATAAACAGTGAGGTGCGAAGGTAGCCTTGAGTCCTTTTCAAATGATTTTGGAGAAGCAGATGAAGACCTTAACGAACAGTTTCACGGTTCAGTTCATCGTAGAAAAAGAATCTATTGTCAAGAATTATAAAGGTATTATTCATTCGTGGAGGAAGAGCTTTTGAAATGTCAAAATGGCATCTCAAAGGATGAAGATGCTGAAGAACGTGGTGGAAGACGATATATGCATCCGGAGCAGAAGGCTGGGTGGATATATGCAAAGGCTGGGAAGAATAACGGAGGAAAAACCAAATGGTAATGTTTTTAAGATTAAGAAATATCTAATAGGCATGAAGCCTTAGATAAATAGTTTCGTGCCTTGTTATCAAGAACAAACAACTATTTACATTAAGGAGATAACTAATATGATATTTCAGGACAATATAATTAAAGAGTATTTACGCAACGTTTACTTTATTTCAGGTACAGCTTGCGGTGGCAAGACCACGGTCAGCAAGGCGCTGGGAAAGAAGTACGGCATTCCCGTATATGATATTGATGAGCAGTTTACGATCCATCAGGTTATGTCGGATAAAGATCATCAGCCTACCATGAATACCATGTTCAGGGATGCGGATGAGTTCTTTGGAAGAAGTGTAGAAGAGTACACTAAATGGCTTTTGGGTAACAAGAGAGAGCAGTTGGATTTCATAATAATGGATCTTATCAGGCTTTCTAGAGATCGCGTCATTTTGTGTGATCTTCATATTACTGTGGAAGAAGCAGAAAAGCTCACGGATCCTTCAAGGATAGCTTTTATGATCGCTAAACCCATTAATATTGTGGACACCTATTGCAATCGTCCGGATCATCAGCCCTTTAACGAATTTATTCACAGCGCTACCGATTATGGAGCGGCAAAGGATACATGCGACAAAACGCTGACTGCTCTAAATACCCAGGCATATAACGATATTCAGAGAAGTGACTTTTTCTGGGTTGAACGCGATAACAGCAGAAGCGTGGAAGATACTGTTGCACTGGTTGAGAAGCATTTTGGCTGGCGCCAACTGAATGATCTTTCTATTCAGAAGGTTGATAAGGGAAGCTACATTGCAGATGAACTTTTATCCTTTATAGAAAACTGTTCATGGGATGAAGTAAAAGAGCATATGTGCGGCCTTGTAAAAAATTGGGAGTTTACCGACTGGGAGACCATGTTTGTCGCAAAGGCAGATGGTAAGATAGTCGGAATGGTATCAGTTATGAAAGAGGATTATTATCCCATGCCTGAAACCTATCCCTGGGTATCCTGCTTATTTGTGTCGGAAGAATACCGAGGACTAAGGATATGCGAGAAGCTGATCAATCATGCCAATGGTTACCTGAAAGAGCAGGGATTCGATAAAAGCTACATCCCTACACCTATAGAGAATGTGGGATTATATGAACGTTACGGATATTCTTTTGTTAAAGAGATCGTCAATTACGGTGACGGCGTAGATCTTTTGTATTCAAAGGAAATATAGAAATCATAAAAGAAAAACCGATGCTTTTGAGTAGCATCGGTTTTTTCGTACACTTCATTTTGCATGATACCATAATTCGAAAAACAAGTCTATACCTTTTTTGAATTATTTGCTATTATTTAGAAACAGCACAGAAGGAGACGCAAAATGAGTGAAAAAAAGTTAACCGGAACTTTCTACGGAACAACCCGGGAAGACGAAGAAAACAAGCTTAAACAAGTCACGGGGATCGCTGAGAATAATCTCAAGAATGTCCATGAAAACATTGATAATCTTCAGGAAGAACTGAAATCCCTTCGCGAGGTTTATGATGCCGACGATAAAGAAGGCTTGGCACAATGGTTTAATACCGATGCCAGATTTAATGAAGTCAGGAATGATCTTCGGAGAGCAGAGAGAGCTTGTATAAAACCCTTCTTTGGAAGAATTGATATCGAAGATGACGAGAACAATGTGCGTGAAACCTTCTATATCGGAAAGACTGTAATAGCAGACAATCCCTCCAAACCGGCGGTTATCAGCTGGAGAGCACCCATATCATCAGTCTACTACGATCACAGCCTTGGGAACTGCCAATACACGGTTCCAATGGAAGGAATCCATAGAGTCGATCTCAAAAGAAAACGTACATATGAAATCGAGGACGGCGTCATTAAGGATTATTACGATTCCGATGTGGTTGCCAACGACGAGCTGCTGACAAGATATCTGTCTAAAAGCAAAAGAAATGTCTTAAGCGAGATCATCGCAACTATTCAGCAGGAGCAGAATGAAGTAATACGTAAGAATCCCAAACATAATGTGCTTATACAGGGAAGTGCGGGATCCGGAAAGACCACGGTGGCCATGCACCGTATCTCATACATCCTTTACAATTATGAGAGAGAATTCAAGCCCGATGGGTTTTATATAGTGGGTAGCAACAGAGTTTTGCTGAACTATATAACCGGCGTCCTTCCCGACCTTGATGTCTACGGGGTCCGCCAGATGACCATGGAAGACCTGTTCATCAGGTTACTTTACGAGGACTGGGATCAGAAGAAGTATAAAGTCCGTACCTTTGACAAGAAAGAGAAGAGCATCGGCATAAAGGGAACCGGCGAATGGTTTAAAAGACTGGAGCTTTTCTGTAAGAAAGTGGAGTGGGAGCATATTCCGAGAGAAGACATGCTCATGGAAAAGAACGGTCATGTTCTGATGACCGGTTCTGAGATTGAAAAAGTTCTTAGAGATTATCCTGAATGGTCCATGGTTAGACGGTTCGAAAGGCTTAACGATCTTTTGGAAAGCAAGCTTGATGCCGAACTTTACGGAAAGAATTTTACATACAACGAAGAGGAACAAAAACGGCTCAAAAGAAAATATAAGAATTACTTTAACAAGTTTATCTGGAAGGATTCCGTATTTGATCTTTACGAGGAATTTGTAAATAACGAGCTTAAAAACAGACCCGGGATAATCTATGAAAAAAACGCCCCGGATCTTTATGATCTTGCTTCTCTCGCATATATCTACAAGAGGATCAAGGAAAGTGAGGTCATTCAGGAAGCGAGCCATGTGGTAATAGACGAAGCCCAGGATTTCGGAATGACGGTTTATTACTCCCTCAAGTACTGCATGAGTAAATGTACATTTACCATAATGGGAGATGTCTCACAGAACATCAATTTCGATTGCGGTTTGCAGGATTGGGAGGAGCTTAAAAAGGTCATGCTTCCCGACAAGTATGATTATTTTGGCCTCCTTCGTAAGAGCTACAGAAATACTGTGGAAATCTCCGAATTTGCTACGGATATATTAAAGCATGCATCATTTCCCATTTACCCGGTTGAACCCATAATTCGCCATGGTGAAGATGTAAGCTGCATAAAGAATCCCGACGTAGAATCACACCGAAAGGCTGTTTTGGACTGTATCAAGTTCATGCGTAAAAAAGAGTATGAGACCATTGCTGTAATCTGCAAAGATACGCAGGAAGTAAAAGACGTATACGATTACATGCATAAAAAGACGGAGGTAAAGTTTTTCTCCGGAGAAGATACGGAATTTTCAAACGGTGTTTATGTTATTCCCATAGAGTATTCAAAGGGTCTGGAGTTTGATGCGGTCATCATATATGATGCCTCCGAAGAGGCATATCCCAAAGATGACAGTTATGCAAAGCTTTTGTATGTGGCTGCTACCAGAGCGCTTCATGAGCTCAAAGTATTCTATTTAAACAAGCTGACCGGACTTATTGCGGATCCCATACCAAAAGAGAGACAAGTCATAAAGTTTGCTGAGGACAACTATCACTTAAAGCCCCATGTCTTTGAAGAAGAATACAAGACAAGGGAAGAACTTGCCAGAGAAAAGGCTCTTGAAGGCGACTATGACCGTAGGATGCGAGAGCGATACGGTCCCAAGAAGATAGTGGTAAAGCCCGGAAGCAATGAACTTGAAAAGACGGAGGTTCGTAGACCGCAATACGATACCCCGGTTCCGAACATGCCAGTTTCTAAAGACCCGGTAGTAAAGAAAAAGCCATTGGTTAGTGATGACAGGTTTGATAATAGCCATAAGAGCAGTGCTTCCGGCAAAGCACAGAAATCAGAATTCGGTACCATGCCTTCCTCAACTTCCTTAAAACCCATAGGGCATGCAAAGATAAACAACGCTGTAAGATGGATAAACAAAGACACTGACAGGCTGGAAGCAGTTACCGGATATGGAAGTCTATACGTGATCCCTATCGCGGATGAAACGGTCAGAATAGTGTTCTCAAAAGGAACTCTCGGAAAATTGAAGGAACTTCCGGGCGAGATAAAGAGAGCGTCCAAAGTCAAATGGCTTTGTGCGGATGCCAGAACTGCTGTGGAGGTAAGGCTTGAAAAGCTGACTGTAAGTATAGACAAGAAAACCGGCGCGCTATCATTTATCTCAAAAAAAGGAGATGTACTTCTTTCGGAGAATCCTTTGGAAACCAGATTTTGTCAGGGAAATTCAGACATATGGCTGGAATACTTTGATTGGGGAAAGAAAGAAAACCTAAATGCCAGAAGCGATGACCTTTCTGAGTGGGATGATATTACAAACAAAGCGAAGTATATTTCACACACAGCCGCGTCAAAGGATCCTTCCGTGATCATGTCCTCAAAAGGATATCAGATCATTGTTCCGGGTTCTATAAAGGTTCTTGCCTGTACCATGCCCGTTTACGGCCCCTACATGCGTTTTGAAGATACTTCATGCATAGACTATATCTTCAGAACAGCAAGATAAGAGCCGGATTAAAAAGTTTATAATTATTTAATTGACGAATACCCCACTAGGGTATATATTGGTATCAAACCAATATACCCCGGTGGGGTATCCTTTTTGGAGGAATAATATGGCAGAGAAGAATAATAAGAGAAACGAAAAGATAGAAGAAAATATGGAGAACAACAAGGAATGTGATCCTGAAGAGATGAGCGGTTGCTGCCCTCATTGCTCCGGCAAGCATAAGGCTCGGGAAGATAAAGAAAAGAAGGATCTCATGAACAGGCTGAAAAGGATAGAAGGTCAGGTTCGCGGCGTAGAGGGCATGCTTGAAAATGATGCATACTGCACGGATATCCTGATGCAGGTGTCTGCTATTACCAGCGCTCTTAACAGCTTTAATAAAGTTCTTCTTGCCAATCATATGAGAACTTGTGTGGCTGAGAATATCCGTCAGGGAAATGATGAGATAGTGGATGAACTTGTAGTAACACTTCAGAAATTGATGAAGTAGGTATGTGAGGATCAGTTATGTAAAAGCGCGTTCCGATCTTAACGTTAAAGATCAGACTTATGAAAGGATAAAAGATGGAACAATATAATGTAACGGGAATGAGCTGCGCCGCATGCCAGGCCCGGGTTGAGAAGGCAGTAAATTCTATAGACGGTGTTGAGAGCTGCGCCGTAAGTCTTCTTACAAACTCAATGGGTGTTGAGGGCAGTGCATCTCCTGAAGAAATAATCAAGGCTGTTGAGGCAGCAGGATATGGGGCGAGTCTAAAGAGCAATTCCAAAGCGAGCAAGGCTTCCGAAAACTATGATGACTCGTTAAAAGATACCGAGACACCGGTGGTAATAAAAAGACTAGTTTCTTCTGTGGCTTTATTGATCCCCTTAATGTATGTTTCTATGGGACATATGTTGTGGAACTGGCCGCTTCCTCCTTTTATGGCCGGAAATCATGTGGCCATGGGGCTGTATCAGCTGATAATAGCAGGGCTCATCATGGTGATAAATCAGAAGTTCTTTATCAGCGGATTCAAAGGGCTTATTCATCGTTCACCTAATATGGATACGTTGGTAGCCCTTGGGGCAACAGCCTCTTACGCTTACAGCGTATATGCCCTTTTTGCCATGTCCGGAGCGGTAGTGAACGGAAATGCCGATCAGGTCATGTATTACATGGATCAGTTCTATTTTGAGTCTGCTGCAACGATCCTGACGCTTATAACCGTTGGCAAGACTCTTGAGGCAAGATCAAAAGGAAAAACCACGGATGCGTTAAAATCCCTTATGAAGCTGGCACCTAAGACTGCGGTTATACTTGACGGGGATACAGAGAAAACCGTTGGTATAGATGAGGTAAAGGTCGGAGACAGATTTGTTGTAAGACCCGGCGACAGTATACCCGTGGACGGTATTGTTCTCAAGGGTGAAAGTGCTGTTAACGAATCCGCTCTGACGGGAGAAAGCGTCCCGGTAGAAAAGCAGATAGGAGATAAGGTTTCTGCCGCAACCATCAACACTTCGGGATATATGGTATGCGAAGCAACGAAGGTTGGCGAGGATACCACGCTTGCAGGTATCATACGAATGGTCAGTGATGCTGCGGCAACTAAGGCGCCTATTGCAAAGATTGCGGATAAAGTATCCGGCGTTTTTGTGCCGGTGGTCATCGGCATTGCCCTTATAACATTTATTGTCTGGCTTCTTGTAGGACAAACCGTCGGTTATGCCATGGCAAGAGCGGTTTCGGTACTTGTGATCAGTTGTCCCTGCGCATTGGGTCTTGCCACTCCCGTGGCCATAATGGTTGGAAACGGTGTTGGAGCAAGGAATGGAATCTTGTTTAAGACAGCAGCGGTTCAGGAACTTACAGGGAAAACTCAGATAGTTGCTCTTGATAAAACAGGAACCATAACTACCGGAGTAATGCGTGTTACGGATGTGATGCCGGTTAATGGGTTCAGTAAAAATGAATTGTTGTCGGTAGCTTTTTCGCTGGAATCAAAGAGTGAACATCCTATTTCAAAAGCGATAATAGAGCATGCGAAAGAGCAGGGGATAGAGCTTAGGGAGACGGAAGAATTTGAAGTACTATCGGGAAACGGACTTAGAGGAAAAATTGACGGTACTTCCGTAGCCGGTGGAAATGGAAGGTTTATTACAGAATTTTTGAGAAATGCAGAACTGAACATTTCCGGCAACCTTGATGATCTATCAAAGCAGGGCAAGACTCCGATCCTTTTCTCTAAAGATAATAAGCTTCTTGGAATAATTGCGGTTGCTGATACCATAAAAGAAGACACGCCACAGGCGATTTCTGAACTTAAGAAAATGGGAATCCGCGTGGTCATGCTGACGGGTGATAATGAGATAACAGCAGCAGCCATTGCAAAGCAGGCAGGCGTGGATGAAGTCATAGCGGGAGTACTCCCCGATGGCAAAGAAGCAGTAATAAGAAAACTCATGGAAGAGGGAAAAGTTGCCATGGTTGGGGATGGAATAAACGATGCCCCGGCTCTTACCCGTGCGGATGTTGGAATAGCCATCGGAGCAGGAACGGACATCGCCATAGATTCGGCGGATGTGGTTCTTATGAAGAGCAGTATCAGCGATGTGGCAGCAGCCATTAGGATTTCAAAGGCGACATTAAGAAATATCCATGAGAATCTCTTCTGGGCATTTTTCTATAACGTCATTGGAATTCCGCTTGCCGCAGGATGCTATGTGGCTGCCTTTGGATGGACACTTAATCCCATGTTTGGAGCAGCGGCCATGGGACTTTCCAGCTTTTGCGTGGTATCTAATGCACTGAGGCTTAACTTGGTTAAAGTGCGTGGCGTAACCAATGGCAATGTGGCAAGTAACACAAAAGAAATAAAGGATACAAAAGACACGGAATCAGCAGATACTGAGAACGAAAATAATACAAAAGAAACGGAGAATAAGGAAATGAAGATTAAAGTAAACGGAATGATGTGTGCACACTGCGAGGCTCATGTTAAGAAAGCTCTTGAGGCAATTGAGGGAATCGAATCAGCAGTAGCGTCTCACGAAGAAAACCTTGTAACTATTACAAATTCAAAGGATGTTGACGAAGCTCTTATTAAGGCTGCCATCGAGGAAGCAGGTTATGAGTATGCAGGAATTGTATAAGAAATATGATCAATTGCTGGAATATCTAAAGTCTCTGGAAAGCGTTGCGGTTGCTTTTTCAAGCGGCGTGGATTCTACATTCCTTTTATATGCTGCAAAAGAGGCTCTGGGAGACAAGGCAATCGCGGTTACGGCTTCGTCATGCTCATTTCCCGGACGTGAATTAAAAGAGGCTAAGGATTATTGCCGTGAACATGGAATTGAGCAAATAATCGTAAAAACAGAGGAACTTAAGATCGAAGGATTTGCTCAAAACCCCAAGAACAGATGCTACTTTTGTAAGCGTGAGCTATTTAAACAGTTTCTTGCAGTAGCCAATGAAAGAGGCATGAAGGAAGTTGTGGAAGGTTCAAATCTAGATGATAACGGTGATTACAGACCGGGGTTGATAGCGATTGCAGAGCTCAATATAAAGAGCCCCCTTAGAACCATTGGTTTCACCAAAGCGGAGATACGTGCATTATCAAAGCAGTTCGGACTTCATACATGGGAAAAGCAGTCCTTTGCTTGCCTTTCAACCAGATTCCCCTACGGGGAAGAGATAACCGAAGAAAAGCTTCGGATGATCGATAAGGCGGAGCAGCTTCTTATAGATCTTGGATTTAAGCAATTGAGAGTCCGCATCCATGGTAATATGGCAAGGATTGAACTTGAACCTTCCGAATTCGGACGTTTTATGGAAGATAAGATAAGACTTCGGGTTCATGAGGAATTTAAGAAAATAGGTTTTGATTATATTGCATTGGATCTTCTTGGATACCGTACAGGAAGCATGAATGAGACCTTATCTGCGGAAGAAAGGAAAGTGCAGTAAAGCTTTTTGCGCCAGAGCGGTATAATTGTGCTACAATATCAGTGCTATATATGAGTAGCTAACAAATACAAAGGAAGGTTACGGGTATGCAGTTTACAACTTTACAAAAAGACATGATGCAGGCAATGAAAGATCACGATAAGGCACGCAAGGATGCCATTTCAACTCTTGTGTCTGCTACAAAGAAGATGGCTATTGATGCGGGATGCCGTGAAGACATTCCTGATGAGATGACCGATCAGGCTATCCTTAAGGAGATCAAGAGCGTTAAGGAACAGATTGAGACCTGCCCCGATTCTCGTGCAGAACTTAAGGCAGAGTATGAAGCAAGACTTAAAGTTTTTGAGGAGTACGCTCCAAAGATGCTTTCCGCAGAGGAAGTAGAAGCTATCCTTAAAGAGAAGTTTGCTGATGTTATCGCTACTAAGAACAAAGGCCAGATTATGAAGGCCGTTATGGGCGAGCTTAAAGGTAAAGCTGACGGAAAAGTTATTAACGAAGTTGTTGCCAAGTTGATGGCTTAATGATACGAATGATTTCGGATATTAAATGTTTAAAGGGAGTCCCTAGGGGCTCCCTTCAGACTGTAGACAAAGGCTCAGATCTATAACGGATTTGAGCCTTTTCTTTTACTTAAATAATGACATATGTGTCACATTGTGGTATAATTATTCATAGGAGGGAATGATCTATGATGACTCGTGATGCAGATAAGAAACGCGCTCAGATACAGATGTTTTGTATGGATGACATGGTCCCACAGGACCATTTGTTAAGACTTATTGATAAGGCTATAGATTGGTCTTTTATATACGATCTTGTTGAAGATAAATACTGTAGCGATAACGGACGCCCCAGTATGGATCCTGTCATGCTCATTAAAATTCCGTTTATACAGTATTTATACGGAATAAAGAGCATGCGACAGACGATCAAAGAAATACAGGTGAACGTAGCTTATAGATGGTTCCTTGGTTTAGATATGTTTGATCCTGTCCCTCATTTTTCAACTTTTGGGAAAAATTATACGCGGCGATTTAAAGACACGGATCTTTTTGAACAGATATTTAGTCATATCCTTGACGAATGCTACAAAGCTAAAGTGATCGATCCGAGCGAGGTTTTTGTTGATGCAACACACGTAAAAGCCAGAGCAAACAATCACAAACTTGTTGTTAAAAAGTCTGAACAGGAAGCATTGTTTTACGAAGAAAAGTTAAAAGAAGAGATAAATAATGATCGCGCCGAGCATGGAAAGAAGCCGCTAAAAAATAAGGACGATGACGATAATCATCCATCATCAGGTGGATCCGGTGGGAAAGAGATAAAGATCAGTACCTCTGATCCCGAAAGCGGATGGTTTCATAAAGGAGAACATAAACAGGTCTTTGCGTATTCTATTGAAACTGCATGTGATAAAAATGGATGGATACTGGGATATACCGTAAGCCCTGGAAATCTTCATGATAGCAGGACATTTAAAGGATTGTACGATAAGATCAAAGATATCGGGATAGAAACCCTGATAGCAGACGCCGGTTACAAAACACCTGCAATAGCCAAACTGCTTATTGATGATGGAATAAAGCCACTATTTCCATACAAACGTCCCGTGACCAAGCAAGGTTTTTTCAGAAAATATGATTATGTATATGACGAATACTATGACAGTTATATATGTCCGAATAACCAGATGCTGCCATATGTCACAACCAACAGGGATGGTTATAGAGAGTACAAAAGCTGTGGGAACGTTTGTAGCAAATGTCCTTTTCTTCATCAATGTACCGAGAGCAAGGACCACGTTAAGTTGATCACAAGACATGTTTGGGAACCTTACATGGAAATGTGCGAAGACATCAGACATACACTTGGAATGCACGATCTTTATTCCAAACGTAAAGAGACTATAGAACGCATCTTTGGAACAGCAAAAGAAAACCATGGTTTCAGATATACACAAATGTATGGAAACGCCCGGATGAGGATGAAAACCGGGCTTACATTTGCGTGTATGAACCTCAAAAAACTGGCAAAAATGAAGTTCAAAAATGGTCAATTAGGGCCTTTATTCCGCTCTATTATAATAGCAATAATAGAAATAAAAGTTCAAAAAGGAATATATGAGAAAACCGGACTGGTGTATTAACACCAACCCGGTTTGTCTTCGGTCTGAAGGGAGTCCCTAGGGGCTCCCTTGTCTTTTACATAAAAGTATGTGGCAAAGTTCATTGTATTCTTTAGGTCAACGCGATTATTATTCTTCTTCGTCATCCGGGGCATTGGGATCAAACTCAAGTATATCCCCGGGTTGACAGTTAAGAGTTTCGCAGATTGCTTTCAAAGTTGAGAAACGGATAGCGCTGATCTTTCCTGTTTTCATTTTTGATAGATTTACATTACTGATACCGATCTTTTCGGCAAGGTCTTTAAGCGAGATCTTTCTGTCCGCCATGACGCGGTCAAGCCGCAATATTATTTTTCCCATATGATCATCCTCTTATGTAAGCGTTGATTTACAGAGTTTCATCTGACTGAATCTGGAGTGTACGACCGTAGTCCATGATAGTGTAAACAGCCCAGGTGATAAGACCACCAATTACGCCAAATCCGGGACTTGATGTTAAACCAATTACAACATCGATGATGATCAGGGAAACCAGCAGTTTTTTCAAAGCCCTGTCGCTAAAAGGAGTATCTTCCTTTTCGATGAAACTAAATACCGAGAAAAGAAGAAACATTGATAGCGCGGTCATTGCTATAATGAGGGCGGCTGCAAATGAATACATACTGATTGCGACACTGTAGGGCGTTTCGTTAATTGCTTCTTTAATTGCAGGCACCGATGAATCGAAGTTTGTGATAAAGTCTTTATTTAACAAACCACCGCCGGAAGAGCTGTAAACAGAAGCAGAATAGGCCACTGCGTTAGATGCATCGCCGGAACTGAATGATTCCATAAGTTTCTCAATGGAACTGTTTAAGGTTTTATGATTTGCGGCAAAGACGATGCCGCTTGTAAGCGCCAGCACGGTAAGAACTACGCAGATAATAAATATTACTTTTGTAACGATTCCGACTACATGACAGCTCTTTTTTATTCTTGCCAACTTGATACTTTCTTTACTCATAATTAAATCCTCCTCCGATTTCTTTGGGACTATAAATATTCAAATAACTTAAGTAAATCTGATTTACAAGTATATAATTGCATGATAATTTACTTTTGTCAACAAGAAATTAATGATTAACATTAATATATTTACGCGGGAAATAAAAACAAGGCGGAAAAGAGGCCCTACGAGTATTTTTCTATTTAACAGTTTTTTTAGAATTATATGATTGACAATTATAGATTGAACGCAATATAATTTAATTAAATCAAACAAGACAATAATCAGTCATACAGGAGGACATAAAAATGACATATGCAGTTAGATATTATACAAAGACCGGTAACACCAAGAGACTTGCTGAGGCTATTGCAAAAGAACTTGGAGTAGAAGCACTTCCAATTACAGAGCCTGTAACTGAAAAGGTTGACCTTCTTTTCCTTGGTAATTCTTATTATGCATTTTCTATTGATCCTGAAGTAAGACAGTTTGTAGGATCGCTTGATAAGAATCTTGTAGGCAAGATCGTGAACTTCGGAACAGCAGCAATGCTTAACTCAACCTTTAAAAAGGTTAAAGCGGTTGCAGACAAAGTCGGAATCGCCATGGATCCCAATGAGTTCCACTGCAGAGGAGAATTTAACGGACTTCACAAGGGAAGACCTAATGCAGATGACCTTAAGGCAGCAGTAGAGTTCGTTCAGAGATATAAATAATGGTTATTACAAAGGACCGATCCAAATCATTTTTTGGATCGGTTCTTTTTTTATGCAGTCATAGTGGCATAGTTTAGCAATATACTGAAAGATTGTGTTAGTATATTGTGAAATAATGTATTAAAATTATCTTGGTTATTAGAGATTTCTCAATAGTTTGTGAAAGGAAATAACAAAATGAGAGATAAAATGGACCTGACGGTTGGAAGTCCATTTAAAAAGATAATTTTATTCATGCTTCCGGTTCTTATCGGTAATATCTTTCAGCAGATGTATTCTCTTGCCGATACCGTAATCGTTGGAAGGACGATGGGAGCTGATGCATTGGCGGCAGTCGGTTCTACAAACAGTATTCATTTCATTATATTCAGCTTTATGTCTGGCTTGTCTAGCGGAGTTACGATCCTTACCTCACAGTATATCGGTGCGGGAGACATGAAAAGCGCAAAGAAGAGTGTTGCTGTTGTTTATATTATCGGGGTGATAATAGCGGCAACGTGTACGATACTTGGAATGGCCTTTTTAAAAAGTCTTTTCGTTATATTGAATATCCCCGAGAGACTTTATGAGGATGCATATATATATCAGTTCATATGTATAGCGGGATTTGCCGGGATCCTTCTTTACAATATGGTTTCCAGCCTTCTTAGAGCCATTGGTGACAGCTTAACTCCGCTTGTATTTCTGATCATTGCCTCTGTCGTAAATATCGGCCTTGACTTTCTTCTTATCTTAAAGTTTGGAATGGGAGTAGGTGGGGCAGCATGGGCAACGGTCATTTCCCAGTCTTTGGCGGGAGTAACCTGTATGATCTATAGTATCGGGAAATACGAGATCTTTAGGCTTAATCTTTCTGATTTCAAGATAGATAAAGGCTTTTTCTGGGATCATGTAAAAACAGGACTTCCCATATCTGTTCAGAATTCCATCACGGGTATCGGAGTTATGTTTTTCCAGAGCGCCCTTAACAATATAGGGCCGGAGGCTATAGCGGCATATACTGCTTGCAGCAAGATTGATTCCTTTACAGTTTCACCAATGTTTGCCATAGCAACGGCTCTTGTAACGTTTACAGCCCAGAATTACGGAGCGGGAAAGCCTGACAGGATAAGAGAAGGAGTTAAAATGTCCCTTATCGCAGAGGTGGCTTTCAGTATACTAAGCGGCGTTATATTGATCATTGCGTGCAAACCTTTGGTAGCCTTGTTTGTTGGAAAAGGCGAAACAGAAGTTTTACGGCTTGCTCAAATATATATGACGATAGAATCCCTGTTTTTATGGAGTGCGGCTGTTCTCTTTGTTTTCAGAGCAGCGGTACAGGGAATGGGGGTTACTAAGATTCCGATGATTGGCGGAGTCCTCGAACTTACGATGAGAATAATTGCGGCAGTTGTTATCAGCAGGATTTTTGGATTTGTGGGATTATCAACAGCGACTCCTCTTGCGTGGGTTGCGGCAGCAGCAATAAATGTATTCTACTTTATTTTTAAGGGAGGTATTATTAATGAAAGGGTACGAAAACTTTGAAATCTCCGCATATGCCTGGGCGTACTATCTTAATCGCTCAGATGAGGAGAAGCTAAGAAATGATCTTAAAAGGGCCTTGGAGAAGGGGCCTATTGCAAAGATCTATGTGGAAAATCACAGGGGAAGAGCTGATGTTCCGAAGGAAAAGCTGATCCTTGCCAAAAAGGTTTATGAAGAAATGGGCGTTAAGACCGCAGGCGGCATTACCGCGACGGTTCTGGAAGGGGAAAGAAAGCCTTCTATCATGGATGTTTTCTGCTATACGGACACTCGCCACAGGGATAAATTCAAAGCTATCGTGAAGGATCTTTCAGAGGTCTTTGACGAGATCATTCTTGATGATTATTTCTTTACTTCTTGCCGCTGTGAAAAATGTATCGAGGCCAAGGGTAAAATGACTTGGGCACAGTACCGCACAAAGCTTATGACTGATTTTTCAAAAGAGATAGTTGACCTGGCTCACAGCATAAATCCCAATCTTAAATTTGTTATCAAGTATCCCAACTGGTACGAGAGCTTTGCTGAGAACGGCTATGCTCCGGGAACCCAGAAAGATATTTTTGACGGTATTTTTTCCGGAACTGAAAGCAGAACACCACTTTGGTCCCAGCAGCATTTGCAGGCCTATATGTCCTATTCAAATGTAAGGCTTATGGAGAACACCGCCCCGGGAAGAAACGGCGGAGGATGGATCGATCCCGGCGGATCTGCCGATAATGCAAACATTTGGATCAAGCAGGCTGACTATACGCTTCTTGCAGGCGGAAAAGAGCTGATGCTGTTTAACTATGAGTGGATGATCGGGAATCCCATCTTCTCATATCTTGAGACTGCACTTCGAAGAACAGATGCAGCCATCTCAAAGCTTGGAAAGCCCGTAGGCGTCAAGGCTTACGAACCCTATGATGGAGAGGGTGAAGACCAGCTTTATAATTATCTTGGTATGATCGGTATTCCAATTGAACCGGTTAGAGAATTTGATGAAAAAGCTTCACTCATGTTCCTTGCTCAGAATGCGCTTATAGACGAAGACGTTTTTGAGAAGCTTGAAAAGTACGTAAGAGCCGGTGGTAATGCTGTTATAACAACGGGATTTTTCAAGGGCGTTTATGATAAAGGAATTAAAGATATGACTTCCGTAAGATTGACGGGAAGGCATATTTCCGGTTCCGAGTATTCGATTGGTAATCGCAATTTCAATACGGGATTTACAGCTTCGGGAAGAGAAAAGGTTGGATTCGAGGTTTTAAATTACAAGACCAACTCAACCTGGGCAGATATTTTTGTTCAGGACGGAGAGGACAACTTCCCCGTTATGACAGAGGATCAGTACGGAAAGGGAAGACTCTTTATCCTTAATGAGCCTGAGAATTTTGCCCAGCTATTCAAGTTGCCATCGGTTATAAGAGAGACCATAGCAAAGCACATGACCATCGGTCTTCCTGTTTATGCAACATGCGACCCCGGCACTGATTCTTCAGATAACGGAAGCCGCGCCGGTGGAAGGATAAGTCTGTTTGAGTACGACAACGGATGCTACGCTATCACAAATCACGAGGACAGGGCCGCAAATGTTCGTTTGATAGTTCGCGGAGATATGTATGGAAACGACGAGACAGGTTGGTATGGTGATCAGGCGGATGAAGAGCCCGGAACCGTCGGAGGTTTGGGCGTAAAAACCAAAACTGATGAAAACACTAGAAGGCCAATCGGAGCAGAGGACATCGAATCGGGAGCCCTCTATACAAATGTTTCCATGCTGCCTAAGCCTGCATGGCGTCATGACAGCTGCTCCATAATCCCTGAGCCTTTGGAGTACGTCATAACCGTACCTGTAATGCCCGGAGCAATAAAGTACGTTAAAGTTAAATTTTGACACCCGGGGACGGGGTTAGGGTGACATTTTTGACCCCTGGGGACGGGGGTGAGGGGACATTTTTAAAGAAACTACTATAATTTACAAAACCTCCACAGTAATAAATCCTGTGGAGGTTATTTTTGTATAATGATAAACCTTAAAATGTCACCCTAACCCCGTCCCCGGGTGACAATTCAGGTATTTCTATATCCTGTAGTTCTCCAACATATTCCGTGTTGTCCGCTATCTCAGTCGGATCCTCGTACTCAGTTTTTTCTTCTTCACCCTCCCAAAGGGATTTATGTTTCTTACGCTCCTTCTCCTCCAACTGCTGAGCCATAGCCTGCATGTTCTTGGCCGCGGTATACATTTTATCGCTGTATTCCGAAAGTTTCTTTTCGTCTGTTGCAGGAACTATATCGCCGTGAGCCATCCTTCTAAATACTGTCATGATCTTTCCAAGGTCCTCGGCGTACTCCTCCATGGCTTCACCCTGTTGCCTTGAACTTTCCATGTTAGCGATATTACAGAACTGCTCTTCTACAGCCTGAGATGTCTTCATGTTCTCATCATAAGCTTTCTTTACAGCATCAATAGAAAGCTGAAGAGTTGCGGCTTCATCCGAAAACGTACCATCTCCCGTTATCTTGTACTGCTTTTCCGCTTTTTCCTTTTGCTGCTTGAGACTTTGTATCTGATCCGATAACTGTTTTGTATTAGAACGATAATATGATCTTACTTCTTTGATCTTCATGCCAGTACCTCCTTGTACACTCACGAAATCCGTTTCACAATCTTTAGTATATAGTATATCGGCATATATTTTCAAAATTTGACACCACACCCCCGTTCCCGTGGGGCAAAAATGTCACCCTAACCCCGTCCCTAGGTGTCAAAAATGTCACCCTAACCCCGTCCCCGGGGGTCATTTGTTACAATAAGTTATTGACAACAAACAATAGTTAGACTATTCTAATCTATGGGTTAGAAATAACTAACCTTAATTCATATATACGGAGGAGAGAGTATGAGTTTGAGTAGTTTAGCTGTTGGCGATGAAGCCGTGATCACGTCGATCGATGGCGATGTAAGATTCTTAAGCAGGATCACATCCATCGGACTGACACCGGGAAGCAAGGTCAAGGTCATAAAAAATGATCGTAACAGACCCCTTCTTTTGTACTCCAGAGACACCATGATAGCGCTGAACAAAAAGGAGTGCGAAAACATCAAGGTGCAGGAGGGCGTGGCGTAATGATTGACGGTAAACAGGTAATAGCTCTTCTTGGTCAGCCCAATTCGGGAAAATCAACCCTATTTAACGGACTTACAGGATTAAAACAGCATGTGGGCAACTGGCCAGGAAAAACAGTTGAGAAAAAGGAAGGATCCTTTGTAAGAAACGGAAAAGAGTATATCGTTGCGGATCTTCCGGGATCATACAGCTTATCCGCAAACTCCGACGAGGAGATGATAACGAGAGATTACATTGCATCGGGAAAAGCCGATGCGGTTTGTATCCTTGCAGACAGTTCACAGCTTGAGAGAAGTTTGTTTATGCTTTCCGATTACGCAGGAATCGATGTACCCTGCTTCCTTGTTCTCAATCTTGCAGATGTTGCGGAAAATCGGGGAAAGAAGATCAATGTAGAAGCACTGAAAAAACATCTTTCTATTCCTGTGGTTTCTTTATCTGCTCCGGACACCAAAAAATACGACGAACTATACAAATGCATGGAGGAAGCATTAACTAAAAAGACTGTACTCGATGCATCAAAGCTGGAAGCGGAATACGAAAAGATCGAAGGATATTCCGAGTTAAAGGCGATGATCCCCGATGGGGTTATCAAAGGATATTCAAAGACGTGGCTTGCAGCAAAGGCTATTGAGGGAGATAAGGCGGTTAAAGAGGCAGTTTCACAGCGTCTTGCATTTGACGATAAAGCACGCTTCATACAGATCATTTCAAAATCAGAAAAAGGAACCCTTGCCACAAGTAAATGTAAATATGATTGGATCAATTCTTTAATCTCCGAAGCGGTTGTAAATAATGAGAGCGTGCAGCCCTTCGGTAAATTCGATAAGGCGATCACTCATAAAGTATGGGGTAAACCGTTGGTTATCCTCATTGTTATAGGTGGTCTCCTTGGATCATTTATTCCGGCCCTTCCCTTTATGGGAATCGGTATGGGAATCGCTGCACTTATACCTCCACTTCAAAGCGGACTTTTGGAAGCAGGAGTACCGAACTTTGTTGCGGGACTTATCTGTAACGTTCTTATCCAGTCGGTATGCTACATCATTCAGATGCTTGGATTTGTATTTGGTGTAACTCTTGTCTTTGGAATGCTTGAAGAGATCGGTGTCATGGCGAGAATATCCTATGTATTCGACAACACCATGGGTAAGCTGGGACTTCAGGGAAAATCAGTTATGCCCTGCCTTGTAAGCTTTGGATGCACCATGGGTGGAGCAGCAGGAGCAAGAGTCATTGATAACTGGGGACAGAAGGTCCTTACCATAGCTATTGCATGGGCAGTACCCTGCGGAGCAGCCTGGGCGATCATTCCTATGCTGTCTTCCAATTTCTTTGGTGCCGGAGCGCTTCTTATCATCGTCATCATCCTTCTTGTAATGCTTCTTCATATGTTTGTTACAGCAAAGATCTTTGGAAAGATGCTTGTTAAGAAAGAGGACAGATACGGTATCATCATGGAACTTCCTCCTTATCACAAGCCTAAGGTTGGAGCGCTTATGAGATATGCCCTTGGAAGAAGCAAAGATACATTTTTCAGAGTAGTAAAGGTTATCATTCCTATCTGTGCTATTTTTTGGCTTCTTTCATATTCTGCATCGGGAGTGGCAGAAGGAACGATCCTTTATAAGGTTGGTACCTTTATCGAGCCCGTTACAAAGGTATTCGGACTTAACTGGAAGCTCTTTACCGCTTATGTTGCATCATCTGTCGGAAAAGAAGGTGCGGTTGGTGTACTTAGCGCTTTATACGCAAATACCGGAACAATCTTTGGCGCAGTTGCGGGAACAAATGCTGCAAACGATATGCAGGCACTTATCACTGCAATTCCTAAGCCTGAAGCATTGGCATTCATTTTTGCGGTAACCTTTAACGTCCCCTGTGTTGTTGCTGTGGCAGCAACTTATCAGGAGACACATTCAGCAAAATGGACCGCAATCATTTCAGCATACTACACTGTCGGATCACTTTTACTTGCTTTCATTGCATATCATATCGGCATGCTTATCTGGTAATAAGAAACACATAAAATAATTAAATGGGGGAGCTGAAAAAGCTCCCCTGATAATTGAGGAGATGAATATTATGAATGATGAGTTTCTTGAGATCAAAGATTTAAAAAAGAGTTTTGGCAGCGGAGAGGCAAGACAGGATGTTTTAAGAGGTATGAATTTCTCTGTGAAAAAAGGAGAATTCTGCGTCCTTCTTGGTCCTTCCGGATCCGGTAAATCAACTCTTTTAAACATCATCGGAGGAATCGATACTCCGGACGAAGGCTTTGTCAGCATTAACGGCGACAAGCTGGAAGAGATGAACGAAAAACAGCTTACCCTGTACAGGAGAAAACATCTTGGATATGTTTTCCAGATGTACAACCTTATCCCAAATCTTAATGTAAAAGAAAATATCGAAGTCGGAGCTTATCTTTCTGACTTACCGTTAGACGTAGAAGAAGTCATTTCAACACTTGGACTTCAAGATCATAAATATAAATATCCGAGCCAGTTATCCGGCGGCCAGCAGCAGAGGGTTTCAATCGGAAGAGCGGTAGTTAAAAACCCTGATATTCTGATGTGCGATGAGCCTACCGGCGCTCTTGATTATAAAACTTCAAAAGAAATCCTTGCTCTTATCGAGGATTGCAACAGAAAATTCGGAAGCACTGTCATTATGGTAACTCACAACGAGGCCATTAAGTATATGGCAGATCATGTGATCAAATTAAGAGACGGTGTTGTACGTCACAATGACATAAATGAAAAGAAGATCTCAGCCTTCGAGCTTGAATGGTAAGGGGGCGATAACATGAGAAATCCACTTATCAAACGAGTTCCCAGAGAACTGAGATCCGATTGGCATAAATACCTTGTTATCATCGTGTTCATGGTCCTTATGATCGGAGTTATTTCCGGAATGTATGTGGGCCATGACAGTATGCTTGCCGCTATCAATAACGGAAGGGAAGAACTTAACTTGGAGGATGGCTCCTTTGAGCTTAAATCCAAGGCTACCAAGGAACTTCTGGAAGGAATCACGAGCGGAGAGAAGGCAGATGTTCGGACATATTATATAAACAAAGGAACTGAAGAAGCGGATAAAGAAGTTGCCGAGGCTATAGAAGATGAGTTAAATGAGCAGGTCACAAAGGCCATTGAAGACAACGTCCGCGCTATATGCGAAGCCTATGGCATCACAGATGAGGAAACAATAAAAACTCAGATTGATACTGCAATGGAAGATTCTTTTGAAGATGCGTTAAAAGAAGCAAGAAAATCGGAAGAGTTTAAAACAGCAGTAGAAGACGCATATAAAGAAGCCCATGAAAAAGTAGTAGAGGCCGTAGATGAAGAATGGGACGAAGCGGTCAAGAAGTACGATCTTGATGATCCGGACTTCAAGGCTCAGCCCATTACGATCTACGAGAACTTCTTCCATGAGGAAGCAGAGGACAATAATAACGACGGCAAAAAGGACGCTACTGTAAGGATCTTCAGTAAGGATGCGGAGATCGACATGGCTTCTTTCAACGAGGGCCGTGCTCCTGAAAAGGACAACGAGATCGCCATCGACAGGATGCATGCGGACAATGTCAAGGTTAAGATCGGAGACACTATAACCATTGGTGGCAAAAAATACGAAGTTGTAGGACTTTTATCCTATGTTAATTATCTTACTCTCCACGAATCAAACACTGACCTTATGTTTGATGCCTTCGGATTTGATGTCGCAATGGTGACTTCTGAAGCATTCGATAAGCTGACTTCAAGAATCCATTATTCCTACGGGTTTAAATATGCGAATAAACCAAACGGAAAAGTTGAAACTGCGGACTATTCATCGAACACATTAAAAGCACTGATCACTCAGACACTTGTCAATGACAATGAAATAGAGGATTACCTTCCGGAATATTTAAGACAGGCAAGTAATTTTGCTCCTTCAGATATAGAGGGAGACTCTACGGGAACAGCAATTCTTTGCTACATCCTTATCGGGGTTATCGCATTCATATTTGCCATCACTATCAGCAATACCATCGATAAAGAGGCTTCCGTTATCGGAACCCTGAGAGCGTCGGGCTACAGCAAAGGTGAAATGATAGTTCACTACATGTCAATGCCCATAATTGTAACTATCCTCGGTGCGGTTATAGGAAATGTCCTTGGCTATACGGCTTTCAAGGATCTTGCGGTTTCGCTTTACTATAACAGCTACAGTTTGCCCACATGCCATGCAGTTTGGAGCAACACAGCAATAGTAAAGACAACGGTCATACCTCTTGTGTTGATGTTCTTTATCAATCTGTTTGTTATTGTTAAAAAACTTCAGCTCAGCCCTCTTAGATTCCTGCGTCACGACCTTGGCAGGAAGAAGAGAGCAAAAGCCATGAGACTTCCCAAATGGTCTTTCTTGAGAAGATTCAGGTTAAGGATCTTTTTCCAGAACATCCCCAATTATCTGGTACTTGCAGTGGGAGTCATTCTTATTGAACTTATGATGTGCTTTGCATTCGGACTTCCTGATTCGCTTAATCATTATGCCAAGAATGCGCCGGATATGATGTTTGCACAGTATCAGTATATGCTCATGGACAGCAAAGACGATGACGGAGAGGTCATTAAGACGACTGAGGATACTGCAGAAAAGTTCTGTGCCACAGAACTTATGTATCCAAAGGAGAAGAGTACTTTCCGCGACGGAATGGGAAGCGGAGGAGACGAAGGCGTTACTGTCTACGGAATAGAAGAAGGCAGCAGCTATATAACCATTGGAGATAAAAAGGGAAATTATATTTCTACGGCTTTCTCAAAGAAGTTCAATCTGTCAGCCGGAGATACCATCACTCTAAATGCCGAATATGAGAACAAGTCCTATGACTTCACAGTAGACGGGATTGTTGATTATGAAGGCGGGATCGCGCTCTTCATGGATGACGACAGCTATAGGCAGATCTTCGATATTAAGGAAGACGAGTTTACAGGGTATTTTTCAAGAAATGAGATTAAGGACATAGATGATAAATACATCGCCACCGTGATCACAACGGAAGATATCCTTAAAGTCACCAATCAGCTGATGCATTCTATGGGAAGCCTTGTGGATGTATTCAAATACGCACTGATCGTATTGGCTGCAGCACTGATCTACCTCCTTGCAAAGATCATCATCGAAAAGAATGAGCATTCAATTTCCATGGTCAAGATCCTTGGCTTTAAGAATGGAGAGATAGGCGCGCTTTATATTATTCCTACGGCATTCGTTGTGCTGATCTTTTCAATTATCAGTTTTGTGATCGGATATTATCTCATGGTATGGATCTTCCATATCTTTATGCTTAAGATGGACGGATATTTTGCATTTTATATGAAGCCGGAATCCATGGCTTTATCAGTGATATATCTTCTGATCGGTTATGCTCTTGTTTCCATAGTTGATTTTATCAGGATCAGAAGGATACCCATGGACGTGGCTCTTAAAAACATGGAGTAAGCAGTTTTAGATTTAAAGAAAGGGGAGACGGAAAAATGAAGAAACGTAGCGTATTATCCTGGGTTATGGAATTCGCAGGAAGAAAGGGAGCATATTTTGGCGGAAGCGTCGTTCTTGCCATGGTTGGTGTGGCTGCATCCTTTGTGCCGTATCTGATCATAGCTAAGATCGTGGAGCAGCTGATCTCGGGAAACAGAGAGTGGAGCTATTATCTTAAAATGGTTTTGCTCATGGCACTGTTTTGGGTAATAAGACTTACCCTTCACAGCTTTTCGACTTCGCTGTCACACATCGCTACTTTTACAGTTCTGGGCGGAATAAGGACTCAGCTTTGTGAGAAACTTTCAAAGATCCCGCTTGGATCTGTCCTTGATGATAACAGCGGAAGCTACAAGAATATCATCGTAGAGCGAGTGGATTCAATGGAGACCACATTGGCTCACATAGTTCCTGAATTTACCGCAAATTTGATATTGCCCATCGTAATGTTTGTTTATCTCATGACCATCGATTGGAGATTGGGACTTGCAAACCTTGTGGGAGCAGGCATCGGACTGGTATTTATGGGAGTTATGTTTTATAAGAGCAGAGGTGGTTATGAGGTTTCTGTTCAAAAGACAAAAAAGCTTAATGACACTGCAGTTGAGTATATAAACGGAATTGAGGTCATCAAGGCTTTCGGAAAAACCGGAACTTCTTATGAAAAGTTTGTGGTTGCGGCAAAAGAAGGTGCGGAGTGCTTTACGGAATGGATGAGAAGGTGCATTTGGCCCCAGTCGGGAATGATGTCCTTCCTGCCGGCCACTTTCCTTGGCGTATTGCCTATTGGCCTTATCCTGGTTAAGAACGGCTTACTTGCTCCGGAAGGATTCATTACCGGAGTGATCCTTTCGGCAGGCTTGATCTCACCGCTTATCGTTGCTTTTTCATACACCGACGATATTTTGAAAATGGGAACTATCTTCGGTGAAGTAACTGAGATCCTTGAAAGAAAGGACATGGAGAGACCTTCGGAGCTTGTTAAGAAGCCGGAGGGAACGGACATAGTTCTTTCCGATGTAAGATTTACATACAAGGATAAAGAAGTTCTTCACGGAATAAATATGGAGATCAAGCAGGGCGAGGTGGCTGCCATCGTTGGCCCTTCAGGCTCGGGAAAGAGTACCATTGCAAGGCTTATTGATTCTTTGTGGGATGTTGACTCCGGAAGTATTACCTACGGAGGCGTTAATATAAAAGAACTTCCCCTTGATTACTATATGAGCAAGATCGCTTATGTGGCTCAGGACAATTATCTTTTTGATATGACCATCATGGAAAACATCCGCCTTGGAAAAGCGGGAGCTTCCGACGAAGAGGTTATAAATGCTGCTAAGGCAACGGGATGTCATGATTTCATTATGGGACTTGAAAACGGCTACGACACTGTTGTTGGCGGAGCAGGAGGCCATTTATCAGGTGGTGAGAGACAGAGAATATGCATCGCAAGAGCTATGCTCAAGGATTCACCGGTAGTTATCTTGGATGAAGCAACGGCCTATACGGATCCCGAAAACGAAGCCCTTGTTCAGGAGAGCGTTGCAAAACTGATACAGGGAAGAACTCTTATCGTCATTGCCCACAGGCTTTCTACCATTGTTGATGCTGACAAGATATTTGTTATTAATAACGGAAAAGTGGAAGCTGTGGGAACGCAGCAGGAGCTTTTAGGATCCAGCATCCTTTACAGGAAAATGTGGGAAGCTCATATTATGGCAAAGGACGAGGATGGGGCAGACACCCTTTCTGCCGGAAAGGAGGCCGTAAATGCTTAAGATGATAAGAAAGTTCTTTGGCTTCTGTAATAAAACCAACAGGAACAAGTTTTATATGGCCATTGTTCTGGGGGTATTTGAGGCCATGTTTACCGCTATGAAGATCCCTGCTGCATTTGTTGCTGTAAAAGCGATCCTTGAGGGAAATGTAACAACCAAGGTCATAGTTATGGTGGCGGGTATTATGCTCCTTAGTACCGTAGCCAAGATGATCATCAATCGTTTTTCTTATATGCTTCAGACTGAGGGAGGATACGACACCTGTGCACAGAAAAGAATAGAGATCGCGGAACACTTAAGATATCTCCCCATGGGATATTTTAACGATACCAGTCTTGGACACATAACATCCGTTACAACAAACACCATGGAGCAGACCGGAGATATTGCAACAAGAGCAATCATGCTGGTTTCACAGGGAGCCATCACTACGGTTGTCATTGCAGTCTGCATGTTATTGTTTGACTATAGGATCGGTCTTATTGCTTTGGCGGGAATAGGCATATTCCTTCTTGTCAACAGATGGACCAATATTAGTGTTGCAAGAGTGGCGGAAGAAAAGCTTTCTTCGGACAGGGACATGGTGGGCGTGATCCTGGAGTTTATTCAGGGCATTGCCGAGATAAGAAATTACAATATCATCAGCATGAACAAGTCACGTGTAAACAAAGCCATCGAGAGAAAAAAGAGGGCTGATATCGCTGCTGAGCTTGCGGCAATCCCTGCCGTGGGAGTCCAGATGGTTATCTGCAAACTCTTGGGAGTGGCAATTGCAGGGGCTTCAATCCTGTTTTATTTAAACGGAACCATGGAACTTTCCTATACCGTTATCATGCTCCTTTGCTCATTTATGGTATTTGAGGCTATGGATTCTGCGGGTATGTATACGGCTCTTCTTAAGATCATCGGAAAAGGCGTTGATCTTGCAAATGAGATCCTTGAGACCAAGCAGATGGATATTGACGGCGAGAGCATTAAGCCCGGTAACAGGGATATTCATTTGGAGCATGTAAGCTTTGCTTATGAGAATCGCAAGATCATTGATGACGTGACTCTTGATATCAAGGAAAATACCACCACCGCTATTGTCGGACCATCCGGCGGTGGAAAGACTACCATTACTTCTCTTATTGCAAGATTCTGGGACGTTCAGGAAGGAAAGGTTACTCTCGGAGGGAAAGATGTACGTGAGTACAGTTTCGATTCTTTGATGGAAAACTTCAGCTTTGTTTTCCAGAGAGTTTACCTTTTTGAGGATACGATCGCCAACAACATCAGATTTGGAAAACCGGAAGCTACTATGGATGAGGTCATAGCTGCGGCAAAGAAGGCTGCCTGTCATGAGTTTATCATGGGGTTACCCGATGGTTATGAGACTGTTGTGGGCGAGGGTGGCGCCACATTATCCGGCGGTGAAAAGCAAAGGATTGCCATCGCTAGGGCTATCATGAAGGATGCACCCATAATCATTCTTGACGAGGCAACGGCTAATGTGGATCCCGAAAATGAAAAGGAACTGACGGAGGCTATTGAAAACCTTACTAAGCAGAAGACTATCATCATGATCGCTCATAGATTAAAGACTGTAAGAAATGCGGATCAGATCCTTGTTGTCGATAAAGGAAAGATCGTCCAGAAAGGCAGTCACGATGAACTGATGAAGCAAGACGGTATTTATAAGAGCTTCATCACAGGCCGTAAAAAGGCCGTTAGCTGGAAGTTGGCGTAACATTACGCTTGCTCATATATATCTTCTCCTCAAAAGAACCGAGTACCTGAATGGTGCTCGGTTCTTGGAGTTTGTGGGGGGTGTCCGCCGGGGACGGGGTTAAGTGGACATTTTCGTTGTATCTTGAGTTCATTTGATTGATTTCAGGAAAATGTCCACTTAACCCCGTCCCCGGCGGACAAACCCGGTGGACAAGGCCTGCCTAAAATGGTACAATCATTTTTACGCGGCATATATTCTTTTATGCCGGGCAGATAGTTATATCAAGCTGCATTTTAGTTTTACCCTAACCAAAACTTTAATAAGGATTGAAAATGAGTAGTACCAATAATTTCAGTAATAAATCAGCTTTTTCAAAAGAAACATTTCAGTGTCTCAAGGGTTATCTTGCACTTTGTGTGCTGATCCATCATTTGTACCAGTTCACGGCATTTTTGGCGGACACTTCTTTTGGAATAGTTTTTACTCTTTTGGGTCACTGGGCTGTGGTAATGTTTATCTTTATGTCGGGATACGGCCTTTCCACATCCTATCTTGCCCATAGAGAAAAATATTTAAGGACTTTTCCGCGAAAGAGGCTTTTACCTTTTTATCTGACATATCTTTTTTTCGCCGTGATATATGCGGTTTACGAATCGATCATAGGATCCGAGATAACTTTCCATATGGTATTTCGTACATTAACCTATGGTGGGACTATTGTAAGTTTTGGATGGTATTTTCAGTTAACCCTTCTGCTTTATCTGGTATTTTTTGTAACTCGTCTGATAAAGAAAGACAGGATCTTTTTGATCGTTATCAGTTTTCTGATAGCTGCATTTGTGGTGTATAAACTTATTATTGGCGAGTCCTTAATGGTTTATGCCCCCGCTGTTTCATTTTTGGCAGGAGTTATAATTGCGCATATAAGAGACGGCAAAAAAAGTATCGGAACAGGAAAGACAGTTCTCCTTTTTATTGCAGGTATCATACTGTTCGGTTCATTTACGGTTGCCGGCATTATGATCGATTACGGATATTTTGGGTTGGTCAAAGGAAACGTTATTGTTGATGCAATAGCACTTGTTTCCATGATAATTGCAGATCTTGGTCTGATATTGTCGGTAATGTCATTGATCGGTATCATATGCAGGTTCGTTCCTGCTGTTATCAATAATCCCGTAAGCAGGTTCCTTGGTATGAACTGTCTTGAAATATATGCTTTGCAAGGATTGGTTTTAAGGATACTTTATCAGATCATTCCTTCAAAAATAGTATATGCCATCGTTTCAGCGTTATGCATTATAGGTGTGGCGGCTCTGCTTCATTATCCAATAAACTTGATCATGAAACGTATTAAAGGGACAAATTAGCAGATTATAATTCGCCATTTTCACGATTTATGCTATACTGTTATAGGATTATCATGAGAGTAACCGTAGGATACTACGTAATTCGAAACTGATGATCTTATATGAAAGAGAGGTTCTATTTATGGAAAATAACGACAACATCTATGCAAACGTTACTGCAACGCCTGTAAACCCTCAGTCTGTATATTCACAGACTGTTAATACTGCAAACACAGAGGCTCAGAATAACGGACAGGCTAATTATTATCAGCAGCCTGTATATCAGCAGCCCATGTATCAGCAGATTCCTCAGCCCCAGAAGCCTGCAGGAATTCAGTGCCCCGGTAAAGAGATCACCGGAATGATCTTCGGTATCAATGCTCTTGTTTGGGGAATCCTTTCACTTATTGTTTGCTGGATACCTATTTACAGTCTTATCCTTGGAACAATGTACGGCGTATTTGCCATTGCTTTTGCAATCGTGGCCAAGACTCTTGCCAACAAAGTATTTGCTCAGGCAACGATCATCACTAACAAGATCAGGAACGGCAACAAGCTGGCTACAGCAGGACTTGTCCTTGGAATAATCGGACTTGTGCTTTCAATCATCATCGGAGTTCTCTGGATCTCACTGTTTACCAGCGGAAGCTCCAACTCATTCGTTAATGAGTTTTCAAGAGAATTTGGAAAGCATCCCCAGGGATTCTATTATTAATGACTTTTAGGAGAGAGATATGACGGGACTTACATGGTTACCTTTTGTTCTTTGGGGAATCGGAGGGCTCGTAGTAGCATCAATAGTAGTGGCTATTATAAAAAAGATCGTACATGCGTCAAAAGATGTAATTGATATGGTAGGAGATGCGGCAGAGCTTTATAGGGCTGTCAAGGAGTCGGGAGTTACCAAAAACGACGTTCTTGAACAGCCGCCCAAATCCGTTTCCGGAGTTACCGGCATCATACTTCCTGCGATATCAAGAGATTTCCCGGATTTTGACTACAACGAAGCAAAGGCAAGAGCTGAAGCGGTTCTTACCACATACCTTCAGGCCATAGCTGCTCAGGATCCGGATATCTTAAGCGAGGGATATGATGAGCTGAGGACTAAGCTTGAGAATCATATCAGGGAACTTAGGAACTACGACCGCAAGGAATATTTTGACAGCATTAAGATCCACCGTACCGAGATCGCTCAGTACAATAAATCAAAGGGAAGATGCATCATCACTTTCCAGTCTGCCATTGAATACTTCCATTTCGTTAAGGATATGGACGGCAAGAAGATTTCCGGTAATGAGGAAGTAAAAGAGCAGAGCAAGTACAATGTGGACATGATCTATGTTCAGGACAGGGATGCCGATCTTGATAATTATCAGGCGGGAATGGGTCTTAACTGTCCCAACTGCGGAGCACCTTTAAAGATGCTGGGCGCAAAGAAATGTGCATATTGCGGAACACCTATTGTAGAACTGAATATTAAGTCGTGGAACTTCAGTGATGTAAAGGAAATTAAATAGTTTGATTCCTTGACACTGTATTAAAAAAGATAGTACAATAAGTAATTAAAAGCACTGGACAGGTAACCGTTAACAAGAGCACCTTACGAGGGGTTTATATGGCTAATGTTTTGGTGATAAGAGAGGGAAAAAAGTATCTTACTTCTACTCTTCTTGATTACATAAGAAAATACGGTCACGATATTACAGAGATGGAGCCGGATATGAAAGTATTGAGTTCATATACTGATACCCCCGATATCTGTATGATCATAGTGGAGTCCACGATGTCGGAGAAATCCGCGGCACTGGTTTATTTGCGTGATCTGGCTATAGAGAAGGACATTCCCATTTTCCTTTTGGGATATCCCATCGATATCGAAGGAATAAGGAATATCATTACCGCTTCCGCTATAGAAGAGGAGATATTGCGACCCTTTGATGTAAAAGAGATCGCAGCTCACATTGATGACTATCTTTCCCAGCTTCAAAATATGGAAAAGAAAAAGATACTGGTGGTTGACGATTCCGGCGTTATGCTGAGAAACGTAAAGAACCTGCTGGGAGAAAAGTATCAGGTCATCCTTGCAAACTCCGGAGCCATGGCCGTTAAGTATTTGAGCCTTGATAAACCGGACCTCGTTCTTCTCGATTACGAGATGCCGGTCATTAACGGTAAGCAGGTCCTTGAAATAGTTCGAACGGAACAAGATTTTGCCGGTGTTCCGGTCATATTCCTGACAGGTAAGAATGACAGGAATACCATCATGGACGTTATGGGATTGAAACCCGATGGTTATCTCCTTAAGTCCATGTCTTCCGAAGCCTTCGTTCAGGCAATCGAAGAATTCTTCGAAAAGAGAAGGATAATGGGAGCGTAAATCATTAATAAAGAAGAGGCAGTTACCGGTTAACGGTAGCTGCCTGTTTTGGGTTTATAAGTATAAAAATATTTTGGAGATGGATTTATGAAACAGACAGATCTTATTAAAAATGCAAAGCTTAACCTTGCATACGGAAGCGAAGAAGGAGAGATCACAGCTCTTGTTTACGACTCGAGAAAAGTTGTGGACGGCTGTGCTTTTGTATGTATTAAAGGAATAAATTTTGACGGACATGATGCTGCAGTTGATGCCGCTAAGAACGGTGCAAAAGTTATTGTTGCAGAGCATGATGTTGAAGGCCTTAAGGAGACCGGAGCAACACTTTATACTTGCGACAGCACCAGATATGCCCTTGCTTTTATGTCAGCAAACTGGTTTGGAAATCCCGCTGAAAAGCTTGTAACCATTGGTGTTACCGGAACAAAGGGAAAGACTACAACAACCTGTCTTATCAAGTCAATCCTTGAACATGCGGGAAGAAAGGTCGGACTTATCGGAACCATCGAGACCATTATAGGAGATGAGCATATCCCTGCCAAGAATACCACTCCCGAGTCATATATCCTTCAGGAGAGCTTTGCAAAGATGGTGGCAGCAGGTCTTGATACCGTTGTTATGGAGGTATCCAGCCAGGCCCTTATGCAGCACAGATGCGAGGGCTTTGTTTATGACCTCGGAATCTTTACAAACCTTTCTCCCGACCATATCGGAGACGGAGAGCATGCTTCATTTGAGGAATACTTAGAGTGCAAGTCCATGCTCTTCAGACAGTGCAAGGTGGGTATCGTTAACGCGGACGATAAGCACTGTGAAGATATCGTAAAGAATCATACATGTAAGCTTGAGACCTACGGCCTTTCTGAGAAGTGCGACTTAAGAGCTGTAGATATGGCTCTTGATAAAGAACCCGGTCATCTTGGAGTAAGCTTTGAGACCAAGGGACTTATGGATGTTAAGGTTAAGATCCCTACACCGGGAAGATTCAGCGTTTACAACGCACTTTGTGCCATTGCCGTATGCAGACATTTTAAGATCACAGAAGAGGATATTCAGATCGCTCTTTCCAATACCCAGGTTAAGGGACGTATCGAGAAGGTAAAGGTATCTGATGACTTTACTCTTCTTATCGACTATGCCCACAATGCAATGGCTCTTGAGAGCATCCTTACAACCCTTAGAGAGTACGAGCCTTCAAGACTCATCTGCCTCTTTGGATGTGGCGGAAACAGAGCAAAATCAAGACGTTATGAAATGGGCGAAGTAAGCGGAAAACTTGCTGATTTCACCATCATTACATCGGACAATCCCAGATTTGAAGAGCCCCTTGATATCATCGCCGATATTAAGACCGGTATCTCAAAGACTGACGGAAAATACATTGAGATTCCCGACAGAAAAGAAGCAATCCGTTATGCCATCGAAAACGGACAGCGCGGAGATATCATCATCCTTGCAGGCAAAGGCCACGAGGATTATCAGGAGATCAAGGGCGTTAAGTATCCAATGGATGAGAGAGTCCTTATCAAAGAGATACTTGAGGAAAGAAAAGCCGGAGCAAAATAATAAATGTACAGATATGCGGATGTGATCATCGATATCTCCCTGGATAAACTGGACAGGCCCTTCAGCTACCATATTCCCGATGAACTGGTTGGAAAACTGGAAGCGGGAATGAGAGTGCTGGTTCCCTTCGGACAGGGAAATATCACTAAAAAAGCATATATTGTCGCCCTTACGGAAACTACCAAGTGGGATCCTGCCAAGGTTAAAGATATCATCGGTATTTCAAAGGATGCCGTGTCAATGGAGGAAAAGCAGGTGGAGCTTGCTGCCTTCATTAGACGGAACTTTGGAGGCACCATGAACCAGGCCCTTAAAGTGGTCCTTCCCGCGAAAGCAAAAGTCAAAAAGCTTTTGCTGCGCGAGGTTGAGAGGCTCATGAACCGTGATGAGTTAATATCCTTAAAGGGAGAAGCGGAAAGAAAACATCAAAGCGCCAAGGCTAAACTCCTTGACGCTCTTTTGGAGCAGGAGACTATTCCCTATGAATGGATAACCGGAAAGCTGGGAGTTTCCGCTGCAACCATCGGTTCCCTTGAAAAGGCGGGGGCTCTCAGGATCAATTCCGTTACTGAGTTTAGGAATCCCGTGCATTTTGCGGAAGGGCTAGAAGACGACAGGAAGCATTTATCAGACGCACAGAAGTTTATTGTTGATGAGGTCACGAAGGATCTTGAAGACAATACTCCCGGTAAATATTTGATCCATGGGATCACCGGAAGCGGTAAGACTGAAGTTTATATGGCGCTTATTGAGGAAGTGGTTAAGCGTGGGCAGCAGGCGATCTTTCTTATCCCTGAGATAGCCCTTACCTACCAGACCCTTATGCGTTTCTTTAAAAGGTTTGGAAATCGCGTAAGCGTTATGAATTCCACACTTTCCCCCGGCGAAAAATATGATCAGTGCATGCGTGCCAAGAACGGTGAAATCGATATTGTCATCGGCCCCAGATCCGCTCTTTTTGTTCCTTTTCCCAATCTTGGAATGATCGTAATGGACGAGGAACACGAGACCAGCTACAAGTCGGAGAGTTCGCCCAAGTACCATGCGAGGATCGTTGCAGAGCATTTGGCTGATATAAGCGGTGCTGCTTTTGTACTCGGTTCCGCCACCCCTTCTTTGGAGAGTTATTACAACGCAAAGACCGGTAAGTACAGACTATTTGAATTAAAGGAAAGATTAACCGGCGGTTATCTTCCCAATGTTACCACTGTTGACTTAAGAGAAGAGTTAAACAGCGGAAACAAATCCATTTTTTCAAGAAAGCTCAAAGCCCTTTTGGAAGATCGGATCGCGAAGGGCGAGCAGAGCATGCTCTTTTTAAACAGAAGAGGTTACTCGGGCTTTATCTCCTGCAGATCCTGCGGAGAGGTCATGAAATGTCCCCACTGTGATGTCTCTTTGTCGGAGCACTACGGTGGTAAGATGATGTGCCATTACTGCGGATACGAGACCAAGAAGCCTTCTCTCTGTCCTAAGTGCGGTTCAAAATATATCGCAGGATTTAAGGCCGGAACAGAGCAGATCGAAGAAAGTCTCCTCAAAATGTTTCCCGGTGTCAAAGTCTTAAGGATGGATGCGGATACTACCAAAACTAAGGACTCCTACGAAAAGATCCTTTCTGCTTTTGCAAATGAGGAAGCCCAGATCCTTGTGGGAACCCAGATGATAGTTAAAGGACATGATTTCCCTAAGGTTACTTTGGTGGGTGTCATTGCAGCGGATATGTCCCTTGGAAATTCAGATTATAGAAGTGCTGAGAGGACCTTCTGCTTATTGACTCAGGCAGTCGGCAGAGCGGGAAGAGGAACTGTTCCCGGAGAAGCGGTGATTCAGACTTATCAGCCGGATCACTACGCGGTTGCATTTTCAGAAAAGCAGGATTACGAAGGCTTTTTTGAAGAGGAACTTGCTTACAGGAAAATGCTTGGCTATCCCCCGGCGGCTCATATGCTGGCCATTATGGTCTTCGGACCCGGCAGTGATGATACCAAGGCTGTGGCAAACAGCATCGCAAACAGGGCAAAAACTTTTATCGAAAACGAGGTGGAAGGCGGCTTTGCGACGGCTCCCGTTCTTGGCCCCACCCCTGCAGTCATAGGCAAGATAAAGGACCTTTATCGCTTTGTGGTCTACATAAAAGCGGAAAGTTATGATATACTTGTTAAGGCTAAGGACTCCCTGGAGGAGTATTTAAATGACAATCCTCCCAAGCGTGAGTTCGTTCAATTTGATTTTGATCCAATTAACATGATGTAGAAGGAGCTAAATATGGCAATCAGAAATATTCGGGAATTTGGTGATCCCGTTCTTAATAAACCCTGCAAGGAAGTTACCGAAGTAACTCCCAGGATCAGGGAACTTATCGAGGATATGCTCGATACCATGTACGCTGCCAACGGCGTTGGTCTTGCGGCACCTCAGGTTGGAATCCTTAAAAGGATCGTAGTCATCGATACCACAGGAGAGGATCCCCATATCCTCATTAACCCTCGCATCGTTGAGACAGAGGGCGAGCAGACCGGTTCCGAGGGATGCCTTTCACTTCCCGGAAAAGCAGGTACTGTTACAAGACCTAAGAAGGTTAAGGCCATTGCTTACGATCTTGAGATGAACGAGTACACACTTGAAGGCGAGGATCTTCTTGCAAGAGCCATCTGCCACGAGCTCGATCATCTTGAAGGTCACCTTTACACCGAGAAGGTTGAAGGCGAAGTATACGAAGTAAAGTACGAGGAGAACGACGATTAATGAAGATAGTCTTCATGGGAACGCCGGATTTTGCGGCAGGAGCATTAAGAGCACTTATAGAAGCCGGACATGAGATAACTTTGGTAGTTACTCAGCCTGACAGAGCGAAGGGAAGAAGTGATAAGCTCATTCCTTCACCTGTTAAAGAAGTGGCTCTTGAACACGGAATAGACGTATTTCAGCCCCTTAAGATCAAGACACCCGAGTCAGTTGCGGAGCTTAGAAAATATGAGGCTGATATCTTTGTTGTTGCGGCATTCGGCCAGATCATCTCACAGGAGATACTTGATATGCCCAAGTATGGATGTGTAAATATTCATGCATCCCTTCTTCCCAAGTACCGCGGAGCGTCTCCTATTCAGAGAGTAATCCTTGATGGAGAGAAGACCACCGGTGTTACAATCATGCAGATGGATGCAGGCATCGATACCGGCGACATGATCTATAAGATAGTTACCGAGATCAGGGATGAGGATACTTTCGAGACTCTTCACGACAGACTAATGGAGATCGGCGGAAGAGCTATTGTTAAGGCGCTTCAGCTTATCGAGGCGGGAACAGCAACCCGTGAAAAGCAGGACGATTCACAGAGCTGCTATGCAAAGCTTATCAGTAAAGACATGGGACGCATTGATTTCACAAAGTCCGCAGACGAGATTTCAAGACTTGTCCGTGGTATGAATCCCTGGCCCAGTGCTTTTACTTTCCTTAAGGGAAAACAACTTAAGGTTTGGAGTGTTAAGAAGGCAAATGTTTTTGACACAGAGCTTTCAGCTAAACTTGCAAAGGCACAGTGCGGCGAGATCGTTGACGTGAATAAAGAGTGCTTTACCGTTAAGTGCGGAGAAGGCGCCATCAGCATCTATGAACTTCAGCTTGAAGGAAAGAAACGCATGATGACAAAGGATTTCCTTCTTGGGGTAAAACCCGAACTTGGAACTGTCCTTGGAAAATAAGCGGTTTAGTTACAGATTTTAGAATTAACAAAAATGGAAAATACCAGAGAAATAGTGTTAGACGGGCTCCTTACATTCGAGAAGGAGCTTTGTTTTTCCAATAAGCTTATAAACGATATATTGGATAAATATGATTATTTGGAGACTCGGGATAAGGCTTTTATCAAACGCCTCTTTGAAGGATGTGTTGAGAGAAGGATAGAGCTGGATCATCACATCGGTAATTTCAGCAGTGTCCCTGTAAAGAAACTCAAGCCACTTATCAGAAACCTTCTTAGAATGGGTGTTTACCAGATCCTTTACATGGATAATATTCCTGACAGTGCGGCAATTAACGAGAGCGTAAAGCTTGCTAAAAAGCGAGGTTTTTCAAAACTGTCCGGTTTTGTTAACGCAGTCCTTAGAAATATTTCAAGAGGAAAAGAAAACCTTAAATATCCTGATAAGGATAAAGACTTTTGCAAATATGTTTCCGTAAAGTATTCCGTTCCCGAGTGGATATGCGAAAAGTGGATCGGGACATACGGAAAAGAGGAGACGGAAAAGATCTTGGCAGCTCTTCTTGAGATTCATCCGGTGTCCTTGAGATTTAAGAGAAATCTTTCTCCTGAAGAATTAAAGAATGCGGTTAAGGCTATCGAAGATACAGGAGCGGTACTTACCGGGGACAAAAGACTTTCCTATATATACAGAGCAGAGCATGTTGAGGGAATAAGGAATCTTCCGGGATATGAAGAGGGACTGTTCACGGTACAGGATATCAGTTCCTGTCTTGCCATCGAGGCAGCAGGCATAAATCCCGGAGATATTGTTTATGATGCATGTGCGGCTCCCGGCGGAAAGAGCATTCTTGCTTCCGAGATAACGGGAGAAAAAGGGCATGTATTTTCAAGGGATCTGTCTAAAGAAAAGATTCCAAAGATAGAAGAAAACATAGAGAGAATGCAGGCAAATAACATAGAGGCAAAAGCTTTCGATGCTACCGAAACTGACGAAGAAATGGTTGGTAAAGCAGATGTGTTATTGCTTGACGTTCCCTGCAGCGGTCTTGGAATACTTGGCAAAAAGAGGGATATAAAGTATAATGCCTCTCCGGATGGCCTTGATGAGATCGCTAAGATTCAGTGGGACATCCTTCTTGCTTCCCATAAATACGTTAAGGCGGGAGGCAGGCTTTTATACAGCACCTGTACCATCAATCCCGAGGAAAACGAAAAGCAGGTTGAGAGGATCTGTAAGGAACTTCCCTTTAAGCTGATCGGAGAGACTCACCAGCTCCTCCCCGGAAAAGATGATTGCGACGGCTTTTTCTATGCCGTATTGGAAAGACAGTAATATTTACTTTAGAAAGGTAGAAAATGGATCTACGCTCCTTATCTATTGAAGAATTAAAAAACGAACTCGTCTCCATGGGAGAGAAGCCCTTCAGAGCAAAGCAGATTTACGAATGGCTTCACAAAAAATGTGCCCACAGTTACGATGAGATGACAAATATAAGCCTTGATCTTCGCAAGAAGCTTTCGGAGAAGTTTGAATTCGGAGCTTTTGAGATCGTGAGGATGCAGGAGTCCAAGATCGACGGTACAAGAAAGTACCTTTTCGGACTCGGTGACGGTAACATGATCGAGAGCGTATTCATGCGCTATCATCACGGCAATTCCGTTTGTATCTCTTCTCAGGTTGGATGCCGCATGGGATGTAAATTCTGTGCATCCACCATTGACGGTCTTGTGAGAAGCCTGACTCCCGGCGAGATGCTGGGTCAGATCTACGAGATCCAGAGACACACAGGAGAGAGAGTATCCAATGTTGTCGTTATGGGCAGCGGAGAACCAATGGATAATTTCGATAACATTGTAAAATTTATCGGAATGCTCACTGACGAAAACGGATTGAACATCAGTCAGAGAAACCTTACTGTTTCAACCTGCGGCCTTGTGGACAGGATAAGAGAACTGGCAGACAAAGAGTTTCAGATCACTCTTGCCATTTCACTTCATGCAACCACAGACGAAAAACGCCGCGAACTTATGCCCATAGCTAACAGATATTCCATTAAGGAGATAATGGATGCATGTTCATATTATTTTGACAAGACCGGAAGAAGGATCACCTTTGAGTACAGCCTTGTAAGCGGAGTAAATGATTCCGAGGAGGAAGCTTTAAAGCTGTCAAAGCTTGCGGGACCTCTTCATGCACACATTAACCTTATTCCTGTAAATCCTATTAAGGAAAGAGATTTTGAGCCTTCAAAAGACCGTAAAATCGCCGCTTTCCAAAATAAACTTGAAAAAAATGGAATAAATGTTACTATTAGAAGGGAAATGGGACGCGATATTGACGGCGCCTGCGGACAGCTTAGACGTAAAGTTTTGCAGGAGCCTTAATATTTAAGCGTCATTTTTTCGGGACGGAGACCATATAAGTGCTTACCAGTTTTTCCAGAACAGATATTGGAAAGAAAAGAAAGATCAACCAGGATTACATATATACGCGTAAAGAAAAGATCGGGAATCTCTCAAACCTCTTTATCGTAGCCGATGGCATGGGTGGCCATGCTGCCGGAGACTATGCTTCCAGAACCGCAGTAGAGGTGATGGAAGAATTTGTTGATACATCCTTTGAGAAAAACTCCCAGACTCTTTTGGTGAAAGCGGTCGAAACAGCCAACAGCGAGGTTTTTGCTCGTGCTAATGCGGACAAGCAGTACGAGGGAATGGGAACCACCGTTGTGGCTGCTACTTTTGTGGGAAGATTTTTACAGGTTGTAAACGTTGGTGACAGCCGTATCTACCTTATAAGGAACGGCGAAATAAGACAGATCAGCGTTGACAATTCACTGGTAGAAGATATGATCCGCAGCGGTGGTATTACCCGCGAACAGGCGAGAAATCACCCTGACAAAAACATCATTACCAGAGCGGTTGGTGTTAAGGATTACGTTGAATGTGATGTTTATACCGAGGAGCTTAAGAGCGGTGATATTATCCTTCTTTGCTCCGACGGTCTTACAAATATGGTAGAGGACGAAGATATCAGCAGGATCGTATCTGAGTCGGACAGTTTACAGAGCGCAGTAGAGACGCTTATAGATTCTGCTAACGAGCAGGGTGGTAAGGACAATATTTCGGTAGTGCTCGTTAAATATGAGGAATGAATTAATGGTTAAGATAGGAATGGTAATAAACGACAGATACGAGATCATTGAAAAGATCGGTACGGGCGGAATGTCCGATGTCTATAAAGCACTTGATACAAAGCTCAACAGAAATGTAGCCATCAAGGTTCTTAAAGCTGAGTTTGGAGAGAATGAAAATTTCGTATCAAAGTTCAGGGTTGAGGCTCAGGCTGCAGCCGGACTTATGCACTCCAATATCGTAAATGTTTACGATGTAGGAGAGGAGAATGATATCCACTACATCGTTATGGAGCTTGTAGAGGGTATTACCCTTAAAAAGTACATTGAGAAGAAAGCAAGACTTACCTATAAAGAGGCAGTCAGCATTGCCATTCAGGTCAGCCTTGGTATAGAAGCAGCTCACGCAAATCACATTATTCACAGGGACATTAAGCCCCAGAATATCATTATCTCCAGAGACGGTAAGGTAAAGGTTACCGACTTCGGTATCGCTAAGGCTGCAACCAGCAATACTATTACTTCAAACGTTATGGGATCTGTTCACTATACTTCACCTGAGCAGGCCCGTGGCGGATATTCCGACGAGAAGAGTGATATCTATTCACTTGGTATCACCATGTTTGAAATGCTTACCGGCCGTGTACCTTTCAACGGAGAAACTACCGTTGCCATTGCCATCAAGCATATTCAGGAGCCGATGCCCTCACCCAGAGAGTATGTTGCAGAGATCCCTCAGTGCGTGGAATCAATTATCTTTAAGTGCTGTGAAAAGTCTCCTGACAGAAGATATCAGAGCATGCCTGAGCTTATTAAGGATTTAAAGCAGGCTCTTCTTACTCCCGATGTGGATTTCGTTGTAAGAGATGAGCATGATATCATGGGAGGAACCAAGATCGTATCCGAGGATGAGGTTGCCAAGATCAAAGGCTCCCACACCGATAAGATGTTTAACGATGTTGAAGAACATCTCATGAAACTTGCTCCCGGTGCAAAGACCGGAAATGTTTCTTATGAGAATGCCGAGTATAATAATTCCGAATATCAGGAAGGATATGAGGAAGGATACGGCGAGGAATACGCTGAGGGCTACGAAGGCGAGTACGCAGAAGGCTACGCTGAGCAGAATTACGACAGCGAAGGCTACGAGAATGATGCTTATAACGAAGTATACGATTCCGAGAGTGGCCTTGAAAACGAAGAAGATTACAATCCCAAGATGGAGAAGATAACCACCATCATTGCCATTGGTGCCGGTGTTATCATTTTGATCATCATCATCATTCTTGCCGTTACCCTTATCGGCAAGATGAATAACAAGACTCCTAAACCTCAGAACGATCAGGAAAGCCATGTTGTTACCGAAGAAGAGGAACAGCAGCAGGCTCAGGAAAAACAGATTGAAAAGGTTGTTCTTCCCGCAATGGTGGGCAAGGATATCGATACAGTAAGAAATTCACTGTTTGCACTTGGCGTAAGCGTTAATCCCGTTTATGAAGAGTCAAGCACCGTTGATTCCGGTATCATCATTGAAGTTACCGATGCACAGGGAAATGCTGTAGCAGAGGGAAGTGAGATCGAGAAAAACTCAACCCTTACCCTTAAGGTCAGCAGCGGTATCAGCGGAGTTCAAGTACCCGAAGTCAGAGGCGTTACCTATGAATCCGCAGCCAATGCCCTTACCAAGGAAGGATTCAATGTTTCAAAACTGGAGCAGTACGACAAGGAAGTAGCCGAAGGTTATGTTGTTGGAGTACTTCCCGAGGCTGGTTCTACCGTTCCCAAGGGAAGCACCATCCAGATCATCGTCAGCAAGGGAGCTGAGAACACTACCATCAAGGTCCCCAATCTTGTTGGACTTTCAACCGAAGAAGCTCTCGGAAGACTTGTTGAGTCGGGACTTCTTATAGGAAAGACCACCAGTGTTAACAGCGATACTGTAGCAAGAGATCTTATCTGTGCCCAAAGTGTCCCCGCTGATACTTATGTTGAGATGGGAACCGGCATTGATATTTCCATCAGCCTTGGCCCCACTGCAGTATCTTACAAATTCGACGGTAAGATCACCGCTCCCACCGCGGAAGAGGCACCCGGTTATACTGCCGGAATGGAATTACAGATTGTTGTTAAGGATGCCAACGATAAGGTATTTATCGACAAGAAGACCACTACTTTCCCTGTTGACTGGGGAATGTATTACGGACTTTCCACTCAGACAGGAACTGTTATGATGACTTATACTATTCCCGAAAAGACTGTTGAGACACAGGATGCTGAAGGTAATAAAACTACAATTACCACAGCAGCCGAAACGAAGTCATTTACCAGAACCATACAGTTTACACAAGAATAAGAGATTATGCCTAAAAAAGGAAAGATCATAAAAGGTATCGGCGGTTTTTACTATGTAAAGACCGCCGAGTGCATATACGAATGCAAGGCAAGAGGCGTCTTCAGAAAAGACAAGAAGAAACCCCTTGTGGGAGACGATTGCCTTGTGGAGGTAATTGACGAGGAAAATAAGATTGGAAACGTGGTGGAACTCTATGACAGAAAGAGTGAACTTATACGCCCCGCTGTAGCCAATGTTGATCAGGCCCTCGTCATTTTTGCCATAACAAGTCCACAGCCGCCTCTTAACCTTGTGGACAGGATGCTTATTCTCCTTGAGCAGCAGGGGCTTCCCTGCGCCGTTGCTTTTAATAAGGCTGATCTTGATAAAGAGGGAGCGGGAGAGGAATTCAGAAAGATCTATGAAACCGCCGGTTATAAGGTGTTTATCGTCAGTGCCAAGGAAAAGAAGGGGCTTGATGAGTTAAAGGACTACCTTAAGGGAAAGACCACTACCGTTGCGGGGCCTTCCGGTGTCGGAAAAAGCTCCCTCATTAATCTCCTTGCGGGAGAAGAGGTCATGGCTACGGGGGATATTTCGGAAAAGATCGAAAGAGGTAAACACACCACTCGTCATTCGGAACTCTTTTCACTATGGAATGATGAGGAGACATTTATTTGCGATACTCCCGGCTTTTCCAGCCTCGAATTATACATGTGTGGCATTGAAAAAGAGGACCTTTGGAAATGCTACCCCGAGTTTGTTCCCGAAGAGCCCAACTGCAGGTTTGCTGGATGTGCTCATATGTCGGAGCCGGATTGCGGAGTTAAGTCCGCAGTGGAAGAGGGCCGTATCCATAAGAAAAGATATGAGAATTACAGGCAGCTTTATGAAGGTCTTAAGGCCAGAAAGAAGTATTAAAAGCGGATATTTCAATATATCCGTTTTTTTCAAATGTAAAATTTGTTAAATCATCTAAATATTATACAATTAATCGCTTCAAGATTTAGTAAAAATAAAGAATTTACATTTGCCAGTCAGCTGTGCTATCATTACTTTCGGTGGCAAGCGGCCATATTGTATGTGACCGCAACCGGAACACAATATCTTGTGCTTTCACACAGATGTTCATTGTCAATCGGAGGAGAAATCTATGAAACTCATTTACAACGTAGATGATAAGGTTAAGTTCGGTCCCTTAGTCATCTTCGCACTTCAGCAGCTTTTAGCTATCATGACCGCTACTCTTGTTGTTCCCATTATCATCGGAAACGAGATGAGCCCCGCAGCAGCTCTTTTCGGAGCAGGTGTAGGAACTCTTATCTATGTTCTCTTTACTAAGAGAAAGAGCCCCGTATTCCTTGGTTCTTCATTTGCATTTATCGGCTCCATGTGCGCAGCATTCGCAGGCGGCGTTTCAATGGCAATCGGATATGCAGGACTCGTAATGGGTGCATGTTTTGCAGGTCTTGTATATGTAATCATCGCAATCATTGTTAAGTTCGTTGGTGTTGAATGGATCAACAAACTTATGCCCGCAGTTGTTATCGGACCTACCGTTGCTATCATCGGACTTTCACTTGCAGGAAACGCAGTTGGCGATATCCTTACCGGCGGCGTTAAGGATGCAGAGGGTGTTGCTCTTGCAAAGCCCGGCGTTGCTCTTATTGCAGGTCTTGTTACCCTTCTTGTTACCATGCTTTGCTCAACCTACGGAAAGAAGACTGCAAAGCTTATTCCTTTCATTTTCGGTATCCTTGCAGGATATGCTTTCTGCGTAGTTATGACTCTTATCGGTGATGCTACCGGAGTTGACGCTATTAAGCTTATTTCTTTCGACGCATTCAAGGCTCTTGTTGCTGACGGCGTTACCGTTAAGACCTTTGTTGAAGTCCCTGACTTTACTTTCCTCAAGGCTTCATGGGGCTTCGGTGAGATGCCTGCAGGCTACATCGGAACCATCGCAGCAGCTTATATCCCTGTTGCATTCGTAGTATTTGCTGAGCACATCGCAGACCACAAGAACATTTCTTCCATCATTGAGAAAGACCTTCTCAAGGAGCCCGGTCTTCACAGAACTCTTCTTGGAGACGGTGTTGGTTCAATGGTTGGTGCATTCTTCGGCGGATGCCCTAACACCACTTACGGTGAGTCAATCGGATGCGTTGCTATTACCAAGAACGCTTCTGTTTACACCATCATCACAGCAGCATGCGGAGCGATCATTATTTCATTCCTCTCTCCCTTCATTGCATTTGTTAATTCAATTCCCAGCTGTGTAATGGGTGGCGTATGTATGGCTCTTTACGGATTCATCGCTGTATCCGGTCTTAAGATGATCCAGAACGTAAACCTCAACAAGAACAAGAACCTCTTCGTTGTATCTGTTATCCTTATCGCAGGTATCGGAGGACTTACTCTTAACTTTGGTCAGGTTACCATTACCGAAGTTGCTTGTGCACTTATCCTTGGTATCCTTACCAACCTTGTTTTAAAGAGCGCTCCCGAAGAGGAGTAAATAAAGGCAAACAACAATGTCTCAGTCGGAACAACACCGACTGAGACATTGCTATATAAAGATATTATATATTTTACTGTTATACCTAGGTATTTTTCTGCCACCAAAAAGTATCTAAGTATAGCAATATAAATATTTTAAAGTGAGGAAAAGAAACATGCCTAAGCGCGAAGACATCAACAAAGTACTGATTATCGGATCCGGCCCCATCATTATCGGACAGGCCTGTGAATTCGATTATTCGGGAACCCAGGCTTGCAAGGCCCTTAAGAAGTTGGGATACGAGATTGTTCTTGTTAATTCCAATCCCGCAACCATTATGACGGACCCTGAGACAGCCGATGTGACCTACATCGAGCCCCTTAACGTAAGAAGACTTGAGCAGATCATTGCTAAAGAGCGTCCCGATGCACTTCTTCCCAATCTCGGAGGACAGTCAGGACTTAATCTTTGCGCAGAGCTTAATAAGGCAGGCGTACTTGATAAATACGGAGTAAAAGTTATCGGTGTACAGGTTGACGCCATCGAGCGTGGTGAGGACCGCATCGAGTTTAAGAAGACCATGGACAGCCTCGGAATCGAGATGGCAAGATCAGAGGTTGCTTATTCCGTAGATGAAGCACTTGCAATTGCAGACAAACTTGGATACCCCGTAGTTCTTCGTCCCGCTTATACCATGGGCGGAGCAGGCGGCGGCCTTGTTTACAACAAAGAAGAGCTTAAGACGGTTTGCGCAAGAGGCCTTCAGGCTTCTCTTGTAGGTCAGGTTCTTGTTGAGGAATCAATCCTTGGCTGGGAAGAACTGGAGCTTGAAGTTGTAAGAGACAGCGAAGGCAATATGATTACCGTTTGCTTTATCGAGAACATCGATCCCCTCGGAGTTCATACCGGTGACTCCTTCTGTGCAGCACCCATGCTTACCATCTCAGAAGAGTGTCAGAAGAAACTTCAGGAGCAGGCTTACAAGATCGTTGACAAGGTACAGGTTATCGGCGGAACCAACGTACAGTTCGCTCATGACCCTGTTACCGACAGAATAATCGTAATCGAGATTAACCCTCGTACTTCACGTTCATCAGCTCTTGCATCAAAGGCAACCGGATTCCCCATCGCTTTGGTATCCGCTATGCTTGCATGCGGACTGACTCTTAAGGACATCCCTTGCGGAAAGTACGGAACACTTGATAAGTATGTACCCGATGGTGATTATGTAGTAATCAAATTTGCTCGCTGGGCATTTGAAAAGTTCAAGGGCGTAGAAGATAAGCTTGGAACTCAGATGCGCGCGGTTGGCGAAGTAATGAGCATCGGTAAGAACTTTAAGGAGGCATTCCAGAAGGCTATCCGTTCCCTTGAGACCGGAAGATACGGACTGGGACATGCCAAGAATTTTGATTCCTTAAGCAAGGAAGAACTCCTTAAGAAACTTGCATACCCTTCATCTGAGAGATACTTCATCATGTATGAAGCATTAAGAAAGGGCGCAACTCCCGAGGAAATCTTTGAACTTACCAAGGTTAAGCACTACTTCCTTGAGCAGATGAAGGAACTTGTAGAGGAAGAAGAGAAGCTTATGGCAGTAAAGGGCCAGCTCCCTTCAGACGAAGCTCTTACCAAAGCTAAGAAGGACGGCTTCTCAGATAAGTATTTAAGCAAGATCCTCGAAGTATCCGAAGAGGACATCAGAAACAGAAGAAAAGCCATCGGCGTAGTAGAGACCTGGGAGGGAGTTCACGTTTCCGGAACCAAGGACAGTGCATATTACTTCTCAACCTACAATGCACCGGATAAGAACCCTGTTTCAAACAATAAAAAGATCATGATCCTTGGCGGCGGTCCCAACCGTATCGGTCAGGGAATCGAGTTTGACTATTGCTGCGTACATGCGGCTATGGCTCTTAAGAAGCTTGGCTTTGAGACCATCATCGTTAACTGTAATCCTGAGACTGTATCAACCGATTACGATACTTCAGATAAGCTCTATTTTGAGCCCCTTACCCTTGAGGATGTTCTCAGCATTTACGAGAAGGAGAAGCCACTTGGCGTAATCGCTCAGTTCGGCGGACAGACTCCTCTTAACCTTGCGGCAGACCTTAAGAAGAACGGCGTTAAGATCCTTGGTACTTCTCCTGAAGTTATCGACCTTGCAGAGGACAGAGACCAGTTCAGAGCAATGATGGACAAGCTCGGAATCCCCATGCCTGAGTCAGGAATGGCAACAACCGTAGAGGAAGCCATCGTAATCGCAAATAAGATCGGATATCCCGTAATGGTTCGTCCATCATATGTACTTGGCGGACGCGGAATGGAAGTTGTATACGATGACGAAGCAATGACCGATTATATGCGCGCTGCAGTTGGTGTTACTCCGGACAGACCCATCCTTATAGACAGATTCCTTAACCATGCTATGGAGTGTGAGTCTGATGCGATCTGCGATGGAACCCACGCATTTGTTCCCGCAGTTATGGAGCACATCGAGCTTGCAGGTGTACACTCCGGAGACTCCGCATGCATCATCCCTTCTGCTCACATTCCTGAAGAGAATGTTAAGACCATCAAAGAATACACCAGAAAGATCGCTGAGGAGATGCATGTTCAGGGACTTATGAATATGCAGTATGCTATCGAGAACGGCAAGGTATTCGTTCTTGAAGCCAACCCCAGAGCATCCCGTACCGTTCCTCTTGTTTCAAAGGTTTGCAACATCAGAATGGTGCCCCTTGCTACAGAGATTATTACAGCAGAGCTTACAGGAAAGCCTTCACCCGTTCCTAACCTTAAGGAGCAGAACATTCCTTACTACGGTGTTAAGGAAGCGGCATTCCCCTTCAATATGTTCCAGGAAGTTGACCCCATCTTAGGACCCGAGATGAGATCAACAGGTGAAGCTCTTGGACTTTCACCTTCCTACGGAGAAGCCTTTGTTAAGGCACAGGAAGCTGTTCAGTCACCCCTTCCCATGGGAGGAACTGTACTCCTTTCCGTAAACAGAAAGGATAAGGCTGAAATCGTTGAGGTTGCCAAGAAGTTTGAGGCAGACGGCTTCAACATCGTAGCAACCGGAACAACCTACGACCTCATTACAGAGGCAGGAGTTAAGGCTACAAAGATCAAGAAACTTTACGAGGGACGTCCCAATGTTCTTGATGCCATCGAGAACGGCGAGATTGACCTTGTAATCAATTCCCCTGTCGGCAAGGACAGTATCCACGACGATAGCTACTTGAGAAAAGCAGCAGTTCGCAAGAAGGTTCCTTATATCACTACCATCGCCGCAGCTCTCGCAGCAGCAGACGGAATCAAGTACATGGAAGAAGGAAAAGAGAGTGAGATCAAGTCACTTCAGGCCCTCCATGCAGAGATCAAAGATATGTAAATAAACTTAATTGCTCAATTGCATACACGCGCCCCGATATAGTAAAATATTAATGCTGTATCGGGGTTTTTTATGGCTTCGCTCAAAGCAGATATCTAATTATAAAACCGATCATTTTGTCTTGGCACAAGGAGGACTACTTATATATGAAACTTAATTTACAGGACTACGAAAACAAGGCCAGAGAAGCTATCGCAGAAGGCGTTGTTTTACTTAAGAACAGAGGTAATGTACTTCCTCTTAAGGAAGGCGCCAAGGTTGCACTTTTCGGACGTATCCAGAGCCATTATTACAAGAGCGGAACCGGATCCGGAGGAATGGTTAATGCAGGAAAGGTTTGGACTTTTCCCGAGGCTTTTGAGAAGGCAGGACTTGTTTTAAATAAAACTTTGGTAGAAGCGTATGCAGAGTTTGACAAGACCAATCCCTATGACATGGGCGCGGGATTTGGCGCAGAGCCCTGGTCCCAAGAGGAAATGCCCCTTACGGAGGAACTTGCAAAGAAAGCCAAAGAGGATTCTGAAGTAGCTATCGTTCTTATCGGAAGGACTGCAGGCGAAGAGCAGGATTACAGATACGAAAGAGGAGCATACAGGCTTTCCGAAACAGAAGCTGAAATGCTCAAGACAGTAAGAAAAGTATTTGATAAGGTCATCGTTCTTATGAACGTAAGCGCCGTTCTTGATATGACAGATATCGAGGCGGCTGATCCCGATGCCATTCTCTACGCATGGCAGGGGGGAGAAGTAGGTGCTCTCGGAACTACTGATGTTTTGATCGGAAAGGTAAGCCCTTCAGGTAAGCTTACGGATACCATCGCAAAGAAGATCGAAGAGACCCCCGCATTCCCCAATTTCGGAAGATTCGATTATAACTGCTATGGCGAAGATGTTTATGTCGGTTACAGATATTATTCAACCTTTAACAACGATGCAGTTCTCTATCCTTTTGGATTCGGACTTTCATATACAGAATTCAATATCGTTCCCAAGGAGTTTGTCCTTAAGGATTCCATGGGCAAGATCATTGCGTCTTCAGATGAGCTTTTCGTAAAGAAGTTTATCGATGACAAGGGAGCAAGCCTTGAGCTTACCTTTGAAGTAACAAACACCGGATCATTTGCAGGTAAGGAAGTTGTTGAAGTATATGCACGTCTCCCTCAGGAAAAGCTTGGAAAACCTGAGCTTACACTGGCGGGCTTTGCAAAAACAAAGGAACTTGCACCGACTCAGAGCTGCAAAATAACTGTAAAAGTCGATCCATATATCATCTCTTCATATGATGACAGCGGCGTGACAGGAAACATCTATTCATATGTCCTTGAGGCAGGAGAATATGTTTTCCTTGCAGGCGACAGCCAGGCTACTTTGAAAGAAGCCGGAAAGTTCGCACTCGGAGAGACTCTGGTTATTGAGAAACTCTCCCAGCAGATGGCTCCCATTCAGGGATTTAAGAGAGTTCATCCTGTAGCTTCCTCAAAGGGCACTGCGCCTTATGAGATTTTCTACGAGGATGTTCCTCTTGCAAAAGTAAGGGATCTTGAACTTGCCAAAGCAGACAAGCCCGAGTGCCTTCCTTACTCAGGAGACAGGGGAATCAAGCTTTCTGATGTTAAGTCAGGAAAGGCATCCATGGATGAATTCCTTGCACAGCTTTCGGATGAAGACCTTGCTGCCATTGTCCGCGGTGAAGGTATGGGAAGTCCCAAAGTTACTGCAGGAACCGCTGCGGCATTTGGCGGAATCAGCCCCGCACTTAAAGCATTTGGAATTCCTTGCGGATGCTGCTCAGACGGACCTTCCGGTATGAGAATGGACTGCGGAACAAGAGCATTCAGCCTTCCCAACGGAACCCTTCTTGCATGTACCTGGAATACCGAGATCAACGAGGAACTTTTCTCAATGCTCGGTGTTGAGATGGTAAAGAACAAGATCGATGTTCTCCTCGGCCCCGGAATCAACATTCACCGTCATCCTTTGAACGGTAGAAACTTTGAGTACTTCAGTGAAGATCCTCTTATGACCGGACGCATGGCAGCCGCTCAGTTCAGAGGCCTTAAGTCTGCAGGTGTAAGCGGAACCCTTAAGCACTTCTGCGGTAACAACCAGGAAACTCACAGACATGATATCGACAGCGTTGTTTCTGAAAGAGCACTTCGTGAGATTTATTTAAAGGGATTTGAACTTGCCATTAAAGAAGGCGGAGCAGATTCCGTTATGACCACTTATGGCGCTGTAAACGGCACCTGGACCAACGGACGTCATGACCTTTGCACCGAGATCCTCAGAAACGAGTGGGGCTTTAAGGGCATGGTAATGACCGACTGGTGGGCAAAGATCGGCGATGTTGACGGAAATATATCCAGAAACGACTTTGCAAGATGCGTGCTTGCACAGAATGACTGGTATGCGGTTTGCCCCGATGCAGCTGAGAATTCTTCAAACGATAATCTTCTTGAGAGCCTTAATAATGGCTTCCTTACAAGAGGACATTTTGTAAGATGCGCAAAGAACATCTGTGAGTTCCTTTTAAGAACTCATGCTATGGAGAGATTTGAAGGAAATGAGCCCGAGCTTGAACTGGAAGGATTTGACAACGATGATGCATCTGTAAATGCAGCAAATGTTGAGTACTTCGACATCAAGGACGGAACCGTCATCGACCTTTCACATGTTCTTTCAATTCAGGGATGTGTATATGCCTTCGGACTTGATATTAAGCAGCCCGGATGCTACAAGATGGAGATCACAGGAAGCAGCGAACTTTCAGAGCTTGCCCAGATTCCCATCGGTATCTTCTTCCAGAGCATACCCAGCGGAACCTTTACCTTTAACGGTACCGGCGGAGAGTGGAAGACTCTTGAGAGAAAGATACTTTTAAGCTCAAAGTACGGAGTTGTAAGATTCTACTTTGGCGGTAACGGATTGAAGCTCAAGGATCTTAAGTTCACATTTGAAAAAGAGTGGGATCCCGAGCTTGGATGGGATGCATATTCCGATTACATTAAGGGTTAATAAAAAGCTTGAAAAGGACGCATTATAAATATCTAAATTTTCCTGTAAATCCTTTACCTTTAGGGGAGAGTTTAGTAAAATAATATTACGTATACATCTGTATCATTTAATGATCGGAAGAGAGGTTACAACTTGATAATAGGAGAGATTGAAAAAGGATCTGATGTATCACCGGTAATCTATTTCTACCTGTCTTTGACCGAGGATTTTAAGATAGCATCTTATGATCAGGACGGTCATGAATTTATCGCAGGCAACAAGAATTCACCTTTTTATGAACTTGGTGCAAACGATAAATGCAAAAAGGAACTTGAAGAGTTCCTTCATTTGGTTAAAGAAAACGGCAAAGATCGCATCATCACATTTATAGTGGACAGAAACGAGAAACCTTGTTTGACAGATATCGAAGGTGAATATCTGCCGAATGAGGAGCTTTGCTATTGTATAAAAGTCTGGAACATTCCCGTTGTTGAGCAGATGTGCTTAAAGCATGGCGACAATGTATGGAAGTACAAAACCCTTTTGGGCCTTTCCGGTCAGAGCCTTATGGACTATGACGTGGATAAAAAGATTGTCAGCGTATACAGATATGTAAGTGACCACAGTGTAAGAGAGTTCTACGATACCTATGATGTGTTCATTGAAAAGATAAAAGAGACCGCAGAGCAGTCCGCAAGTAATCTTGCGCTTATAGAAAAACTTGGAGATCAATTCAGCTGTGGCGATTGTACCATAGAGACCACTATAAGGACGGGATTTTTTAACTCTGAAAAGAAGGTACAAAATGTTTTGATCAGAGCAAGAGCCGGAAAAGCCGATAATCATCCCATGATATTTGGTTTGATCAATGTTATTTCCGGAGACGAGGATAACCTTCCTTTTTACCTTACTGCGGCAGGCCTTGACTCTGCTACGGGACTTCTAAATAAAAGATCTATAGTTGAGTATTCCGAGCATGTATTTAACAGCGAAGGAAATAAGGACAGAAAGCATTACATGGTGCTTCTTGATATTGATGACTTCAAGAGCATAAATGATAACTTCGGTCACCAGGTAGGTGACAGGGCAATATATCTTCTTGCCAGCGTATTACAACAAATTGTTGGAGATGCCGGCATCGTCGGAAGATACGGAGGCGATGAATTCTACATCCTTACGGACCGTGTACAGGATGAGGAAAAGCTCAGAAGCGTTTTAAGACGTATTAAATATCATGTTTCTGCCAGGGCAAAGGAAGAACTTAACATGGAAAAGTTTAATCTTTCCATGGGTATTTCTCTTTATCCCGATGACGGAAACAATTATAAGGATCTTCTTGCCCTTGCGGATAAATGTCTTTATATTGCAAAAGAGAAGGGCAAAAACAGATATATCATCTATCGTCCCGAGATGCACAAGGACATTGAGACCGGTGCGGTAACAAAGGGAATCTCTTCATTCGATGAACAGGCTAAATCCATTAACCGTGTGGTCAAGGATCTCTTCAAAAACGGTGTGAGTGCCGTAGAAAAGGTTATGGTAGACGTTGTAAAGAGCTTTGATCTCGATAGTATAGATGTGTTCTACCGTGACATGAAAAAGCCTATGTTCAGCTGCGGTAAATATCCTTCCGGATTATCCGCGGAAACGTTTATAAGTGACGATGGTTATATGGAGAAGTTTGATTCAAACGGTCTCCGTGTTTTAAACAACCATACCAGTCTGCGCCACTCCTGCGTCAAGGTTTTTGATGTATTGCAGGAGAAGAAGTGCATGTCCCTGATACAGCTTTATTTAGTTGATCCCGATACTGATTCCAAATATTTCTTCAGCTGCAATATGCTGAACAGAAATCATAAGTGGAGCGATGCGGAGATCAGCAATCTGGGACTTTTCGGTTCCCTGATATTTGAGGTGGTCTCACGTCAGGTGTAACTCTGCGAAAACTTAAAACCTTCGTCATACTTTAGGCGGAGGTTTTGCTATAAAAATTATGAGGAAAGAGGAAAAAGAAAAGTAAAATGGAAATGACTTTACGTTGGTACGGTTCAAAGTTTGATACCGTTACCTTGAAGCAGATCAGACAGATCCCCGGTGTGACCGGTGTCATTACGACACTTTACGATACCCAGCCCGGAGAGGTTTGGTCAAGAGAGAGGATCAGAGCACTTAAGGAGGAAGTTGAGGCAGCAGGCCTTCATATATCAGGTATTGAGAGCGTAAATATTCACGACGCCATCAAGACCGGCGCCCCCGAGAGAGAGCAGTATATTGCCAATTATATCGAGACTCTTGAGAATCTCGGTAAGGAAGATATTCATCTTGTTTGCTATAATTTCATGCCCGTATTTGACTGGACAAGAACCGAGCTTGCAAGAGTTCGTCCCGACGGTTCAACCGTACTTGCATACACCCAGGAAGCAGTTGATGCCATCAAGCCCGAGAACATGTTTGACATGATCGCAGGAGATGCCAACGGTGCTATCCTTCCCGGCTGGGAGCCTGAGAGAATGGCTCACATCAAGGAGCTTTTCGAGCAGTACAAGGATATTGATGATGAGAAGCTTTTTGCAAACCTTAAGTACTTCCTTGAGAAGATCATGCCTGTTTGCGATAAGTACGACATCAACATGGCAATTCATCCCGATGATCCCGCATGGAGCGTATTCGGCCTTCCCAGGATCATCATCAACAAGAAGAACATCCTTCGCATGATGCAGATGGTTGATAATCCTCACAACGGCGTTACCTTCTGCTCAGGTTCATACGGAACCAACCTGGAGAACGATCTTCCCGATATGATCAGATCCCTTAAGGGCAGGATCCATTTCGCACACGTTAGAAATCTTAAGTTCCATTCTCCTACAAACTTCGAGGAGTCCGCACATCTTTCAAGTGACGGAACCTTTGATATGTACGAGATCATGAAGGCTCTTTATGATATTGATTTTGACGGCCCCATCCGTCCCGACCACGGAAGAATGATCTGGGACGAGGTAGCTATGCCCGGTTACGGTCTCTACGACAGAGCCCTTGGAGCAACCTATCTTAACGGTCTTTGGGAGGCTATTGAAAAGAGTCATACAAGAGGAGTGGAGAGAAGATGAAGCTTTGCAGCGAAGGAATAAAAGCTAAGGATGAGTGGGTAACCAAGGGTTATTTACTTCCTGATTTTGATATTGATAAAGTAACTGAGAATACAGTTAAACAGCCCGAGTGGGTACATTTCGGAGGAGGAAATCTTTTCAGAGCATTTCATGCCGCTTTGGCACAGGATATGATCGAAAAGGGATACTCCGATAAGGGCGTTACCGTTATCGAGGGATTCGATTACGAGATCGTAGAAAAATCCTACAGAGGAAACGACAATCTTTCCGTTCTCATCACATTAAAGAGTGACGGAAGCATTGGAAAGAGAGTTATCGGAAGCGTTTCAGAATCATGCATCCTTGATTCCGATAACGAGAAAGAGTATTCAAGACTTAAGGAGATCTTTACTTCAAAGAGCCTTAAGATGGCAACCTTCACGATCACTGAGAAGGGCTACAGTCTTGTTAATGCAGCAGGAGAGACTACTTCCGCAGTTCTTGCAGACTTTGAAGCAGGCCCTGAAAAGCCCGCTACATACATCGGAAAGGTATCATCACTTCTCTATGCGAGATTTAAGGCAGGAGCCCTTCCCATCGCTATGGTTTCAACCGACAACTGCTCTCACAACGGAGACAAGCTCTACGCCGCTGTAAGCGCATTTGCAAAGGCATGGACAGAAAACGGAAAAGCTGAAAAAGGCTTTGCAGATTATATTAACGACAAGTCAAAGGTTTCATTCCCCTGGTCAATGATCGACAAGATCACACCCAGACCCGATGCTTCAGTTGAGGACATCTTAAAGAAGGACGGACTTGAGGGACTTGAGCCTGTTGTAACAAGTAAGGGTACTTATGTTGCTCCCTTCGTAAACGCTGAGGAGACACAGTACCTTGTCATCGAGGACGAATTCCCGGCAGGAAGACCTGCCCTTGAGAAAGTCGGCGTTATCTTTACCGACAAGGAGACCGTTGACAAGGTAGAGAAGATGAAGGTATGCACATGCCTTAATCCTCTTCACACCGCTCTTGCTGTATACGGATGCATCCTCGGGTTTACCCGTATCTCAGACGAGATGAAGGATGCAGACCTCAAGAAACTTGTTGAAACCATCGGTTACAAAGAGGGACTTCCCGTAGTAGTAGATCCCGGTGTTCTTGATCCTAAGGAGTTTATCGATACAGTACTTAACGTACGTGTACCCAATCCTTTTATGCCGGATACTCCTCAGAGAATTGCAACCGACACATCACAGAAACTTCCCATCAGATTTGGCGAGACTATAAAGAACTATATCAAGAACGGACTCGATCTTAATGATCTTAAATGCATTCCCTTCGTATTTGCCGGCTGGATGAGATATCTCATGGGTCTTGACGACAACGGAAATGCATTTACAAGAAGCGACGATCCCCGCCTTGAGAGCGCAGGCGCAGTCGTAGCAGATATCAAACTTGGGGACACAGTATCTGCCGACAAACTCCGCCCTCTCCTTGAGGACGCAACCATCTTCGGCGTAAACCTCTTCGAAGCAGGCCTCGCCGACTTGGTAGTCGACTACTTCAATCGCCTCATCGCCGCTCCCGGCGCGGTCCGTAAGGAATTACACGCGCTGGTGAATTAATTTAGTCAGCCGGGAGACTGCGTGTATATGTATGAAGGCAATGTGTCCGAGGCCGGCACTTAGCGAATTCGAAGAATGAGCTTAGTACCGCTGCTTCGAGGACCCATAGACGAGAGTCGGTGCATGAATACATATACACGTAGTATGCCCGGCGTCATTAGGATCCATATCACCTTCGGGTGTGATATAGAGCGTAACGAATTAAATATAGAGGAGGTATTGGGATGAACGTATTTACAACTGACAAGATCAGAAATGTAGTACTGCTTGGACATGGGGGCTGCGGCAAAACATCCCTTGTTGAGGCCATGGCGTTTCTCGCCGGCGCAACTAAGAGGATGGGTACCGTAGAAGCCGGAAATACCTTGAGTGACTACGACAAGGAAGAGATCAAGAGAGGCTTTTCCATTAAGACCTCACACCTGCCTATAATCTGGGGAGATTATAAGCTGAACATTCTTGATACTCCCGGTTCACCTGACTTTATCGGTGAGACGGAAGAAGCTCTTTCTGTAGCTGATGCAGCCATCATCGTTGTTTCCGGAAAAGCGGGTATAGAATCCGGAACAAAGAGAGCCTGGGAACTCTGCGAGAAGAGAAAATTGCCCCGTATGGTATTCGTAACAGATATGGATATCGACAAGGCAAGTTTTAAGGCTGTTGTTCAGGAACTTCAGAATCTTTACGGAAAGCGCATTGCACCTTTCCATCTGCCCATCAGAGAAAATGAGCAGTTCGTGGGATATGTAAACGTTATTCAGCAGAAGGCTAAGAGATGGAACAATGCCGGCACAGTTGATAAATTCGATGTGCCCGACTATTCACAGGAAAACCTTAAGATCTGTCGTGATGTACTTTTAGAGGCAGTTGCTGAGACCAGTGAAGAATTCATGGACCGCTACTTTAACGGCGATGAGTTCTCTGAGGATGAGATAAGATCCGCTATGCGTGTGGGCGTTTGTGACGGATCCATCGTTCCCGTGCTCATGGGTTCCAATACCTTGGCAAGAGGAATGTACACCTTGATGGCAGACATTGTTAAGTACTTCCCCAGCCCGGATAAATGTAAATGCGCAGGTATCAATACCGTTAATAACGAGGTATTTGAGGCCGATTATGATTTCTCAAAACCTAAGTCTGCATATGTATTTAAGACAATTGCGGACCCCTATATCGGAAAGTACTCCCTTATCAAAGTTAATTCCGGAGTATTAAAACCCGATGACGTTATGTTCAACTATCACAGGGATACCGATGAAAAGATCGGCAAGCTCTTTATCTTAAACGGCGGAAAGCCCGAGGATGTTACGGAGCTTCATGCAGGAGATATCGGTGCTCTTGCAAAACTGGCAGTAACCCAGACAACGGATTCCCTTTCTACGAGAAAGAACCCTGTGACCTATTTAAGAGCCGCCATTTCAAAGCCCTATACCTACAAACAGTACAAGGCTAAGAAGAAAGGTGACGAGGACAAGATCTCCCAGGCTCTTTCAAAGATGCTTGCAGAAGACCTTACCTTAAAGACCGTAAACGACAGTGATAACGGCCAGACTCTTCTTTACGGAATCAGCGGTCAGCAGCTTGAGATAGTTCAGAGCATCCTTGCTGAAAAGTATAAGGTTGATATCGAACTGTTAAAGCCTCGTATCGCTTTCAAGGAGACCATCAGAAAGAAAGTTGATACGGAATATAAATACAAGAAACAGTCCGGCGGACATGGTCAGTACGGACATGTTAAGATCACTATGGAACCTTCCTACGACGAGAGCCCTTATATCTTTGAGCAGACTGTCGTTGGCGGAGCGGTTCCCAAGAACTACTTCCCTGCGGTTGAAAAGGGAGTAGCAGAATCCGTTAAGAGCGGACCTTTGGCAGGATATCCCGTTACCGGAGTCAAGGTTGTTCTCTACGACGGAAGCTATCATACTGTAGATTCTTCGGAGCTTGCCTTCAAGGTTGCCACGGAGCAGGCTTTCAAGCAGGGATTCATGGATGCAAGCCCCGTTCTCATGGAGCCCATCGCAACACTTAAAGTTGTTGCATCCGATGAATTTACCGGAGATATCATGGGCGACCTCAATAAGAGAAGAGGAAAGGTTCTTGGCATGAATCCTTTGGGAGACGGAAATACCGAGATCGTAGCGGATATTCCTTATCTTGAGCTTTACGAGTATGATACAAGGCTTTATTCAATGACCAGAGGAAGCGGCGTATTCTCATATGAATTCGCAAGATATGAGCAGGCGCCTGCAGATATCGAGAAGCGTGAGATCGAAGCCGCAAAACAGCAGCAGTAAACACATGATCTATTACTAAAAATATGATCGCGATAAAAGGCGGAATAGCAACGTATTCCGCCTTTGCGATGAAATGGAGCACATTAGGAAGATGATTGTAAAAAGACTTTTTAACGACGGATGGGAGTTCTCAAAACAGAAAGTAGGAACAGGGATTGAAGGGCTCGGCTCATTTAAGTTTGAGAGGGTTAATGTTCCTCACGACTGGCTTATTTACCAGACAGCAGATCTTTACGAAAGTGCCGTTGGTTACTATCGTAAAAAGTTTGAGATGAAAAAAAGAGCCGGAAGAAGATATGAAATTTACTTCGAAGGTGTGTATATGGACTCTGTTCTCTTTGTAAACGGAGAGAAGGCAGGAGAGTGGAAATACGGATATTCCAGCTTCTTCTTTGATATTACCGAGAACCTTAAAGATGGAGAAAACGAGATCGTAGTTCAGGTTAACCATCTTTCTCCCAACAGCCGTTGGTACAGCGGAGCAGGCATTTTCAGGGATGTTTATTTCATCGAGAATGCAGAGACTCATATCGTGACCGACAGCCTTTATGTTTCCGCTAAGCCCTTTGTTAACGAGGGAGAAGAGATCACAAAGGACACGGATCTTTCAAAAGAGTGGGAGATCACAGTAAGCGCTGATATTGCCAACGGAAAAGCAGACTGCGACTGGAACAAGTCATATCCCGCAGGGGCTCTTAAGCCTATCTCAAAGAGACTTAAACTTACCTTATGGTTCCCCAGCCTCGGAAGAAGCCACAGTGCGCTTATCGGCGTTGCCACCAAGGAAGAAAGAGAAGACGGAAGCATCAGAGTTGAGCTTAAGGAAAAGGTTGAAGCTCCCGAACTTTGGAGCATGGAGAATCCTAAGCTTTATGACTGCGTCCTTACAATAAAGGATCCTGAGGCTGAATATGAAAAAGAAGAGGATACTACCGCAGGTATCGTTAATCTTCCTTCGGATAAAGCAAAGATTAGTCTACAGCCCGGAGAGCCCGAAGGCGACAAGGCTCGCACCTTATTTGGCTTCAGAAGCTTTGTTTATGATGTAAACAAGGGAATGTTCATCAACGGTAAGCACGTAAAGCTTAACGGCGTTTGTGAGCATCATGACCTTGGATGCATCGGCGCAGCGTTCAACAAGACCGGTATGCGCCGTAAGTATATGAAACTTCGTGAGATGGGCGTTAATGCCATCAGAACATCCCACAATATGTCCGCAGTATCAGTACTTGACCTTGCGGATGAACTTGGATTTGTTGTTATGAACGAGTCCTTTGACTGCTGGGAGAGCGGAAAGACTGAGTTTGACTACGGACGTTTCTTCAAGGAATGGGAAGAAAGAGATGTAAGAAGCTGGGTAAGAAGAGACAGAAATCACCCCAGCGTATTCATGTGGTCCATCGGAAACGAGATTTATGATACCCACAAGGATGCTCACGGTCAGGAGATCACAAGGACATTAAAACAGCATGTTGAGGAGAATGATTTTTACGGCATGGGCGTTGTGGGAATCGGATCCAACTACATGCCTTGGGAGAATGCTCAGAAGTGCTCCGATATCCTTAAATTTGCAGGATACAACTATGCTGAGAAATTCTACGATGAACATCACAAGGCTCATCCCGACTGGCATATTTTCGGAAGCGAGACAAGCTCAACGGTCCAGAGCCGCGGTGTATATCATTTCCCCTATGAGAGAAGCTGCCTTGCAGACGACAATCAGCAGTGTTCATCCCTTGGAAACTCCACCACCAGCTGGGGAGCAAGAAGCACTGAGAGCTGTATAATCGCAGAAAGAGATCATGAATTTTCAATCGGTCAGTTCCTCTGGACCGGCTTTGACTATATCGGAGAGCCCACACCTTACCAGACAAGAAATTCCTACTTTGGTCAGGTTGATACCTGTGGATTTGAGAAGGACGCGTTCTATGTATATAAATCCGCATGGGTTTCATATAAGGATGATCCCTTCGTACATATTTTCCCTTATTGGGATTTCAACGAAGGTCAGTTGATCGATGTCAGAGTTGCGTCAAATGCCCCTGAGATCGAACTTTTCTTAAACGGAAAGAGCCTTGGAAGAAAGAAAATTGACCACGAAAAAGGTACGGTTCTTACCGGCAACTACAAGGTCCTTTATGAAAAAGGCGAGGTAACTGCTGTTGCTTACGATGAAAACGGAAAAGAGATCGCAAGGACTTCCAATCATTCCTTTGGAGATACTACCGCTGTAAAGGCTTCTGTTATGAACAAGCCCGAGAAATACTATGCGGGATGCGGAGACCTGGCTTTCGTAGCGCTTCAGGCATACGATAAGGACGGATACCCTGTAGAGAACGCCAATGATCTTATTAAGGTAAATGTAACAGGTGCAGGATGGCTTACAGGTCTTGATAACGGAGACTCCACAGATACCGATGAATATAAGGGCAATCTGAAGAGATTGTTTAACGGAAAAATGTTGGCAGTCATTGCCATTGGTGATTCTACAGGAGAGATCAAAGTAAGCTTTGAATCCGAGGGGATCAAGGGTGATGAAGTAGTTATTGCCGTAGAAGGTAAGAGAGAGACCTTAGGTATTTCACTTATACCTGAGAACTTCGAAACCATTGGTTACAGAACTGCCAAGTCGGAAGGCGTTAATACCAAGAGATTAAGAAAGATTGATATTGTTTATTCCGGAGAAAAGAAGATCACTCCTGAGACAAATAGTGTTAAGGTAAATGTAAAACTTTATCCCGAAAGTGCAGGAGCGCTCATAAAAGATGAGGATATCATCTGGAAGGTGGTTAACGACGACGGTATAGAAAGCAATATCTCCAAGATCACCGAGAAGAGCAAGGAAAGCGCAGTCATCAAGGCAGTTGGAGACGGACATTTCAGGCTCCGCGTAATGAGTAAGTGCGGATGCAATGAAGCAAAAGTCATCTCTGAGTATGAGTTTGATGCTGAGGGCTTCGGAGCAGCGCTTCTTGATCCTTACAGCCTTATTGCCGGCGGACTTTACACTTACCAAGAGGGCGAGATCGGAATCGGAAACGAGCACGGCGTCTCAACCGCAAGACTTGCAAGAAGTGTTGTGGGCTTTGAGAAAGTTGATTTCGGAGAGTATGGATCCGACGAGATCACAATCCCTATCTTCAGCTTATCAGATGATGAGTTTAAGTTTGAAGTTTGGGAAGGCATCCCTGAGAAAGATGGCAGCGTAATGGTGCTTGACGGCAAGTACCGGAAGCCCATGATCTGGAATGTATATCAGAGCGAGACCTATAAGCTTACAAAGCGCCTTAAGGGAATAACCGATGTTTATTTTGTGGCACATGACAAGGTTCATATCGGCGGATTCTACTTTACAAAGCAGATAAAGGCGTTCTCGCTTCTTAACGCAGGAGAGTGCGACAATGTATACGGCGACAGCTTCGAGAAGAAGGAAGATCGCATCGATAAGATTGGAAATAACGTAACCGTTGAATTCGGCGGCATGGACTTTGGTGAGAAGGCAGCTAAGAGCCTGACCATAACCGGTCATACTCCAAACAAGATCAACACCATCCATGTTCTTTTCGAATCAGAGGAAGGAAACAAGAGGGATATCCTTGAATTTTCGGGAGAGGGCGATAAGTCCCAGACCTTCCCCGTTTCCGACTACACCGGAAAGGGAACCGTACGATTTGTCTTCCTCCCCGGAAGTAACTTTGATTTTGAGTCATTTAGATTTGAGTAACACAGTAATTTTCATAAACAGAGACCTTGTTACAGGTCTCTGTTTTTTATTTGAAAGGATGACTGTGTTGACAATAGCATCACATTGCTTTACAATGTAATTACAAAATCGGAGGAATGAATATGGCAACTACTAACATTAATATAAGAGTAGACTCTGAATTAAAGAAAGCAGCAGAGGATCTCTTTGACGATCTTGGTCTTACTATGTCAGCTGCAATTAACTTGTTTCTAAAAGCTGCTGTAAACTATGATGGAATACCTTTTGAGATAAAGAGAAATGTTCCAAATGAAACTACAAAGGCAGCTTTGTCTGAATATGAAGAAATGAAGAAGAATAAATCCAGGTATATGAGGTATGATTCCTTCGATGAAGTATTGTCGGAGGTGGCTGAAGATGTATCAGATTATAACGTCTAATCAGTTTAAAAAGGATTTGAAACTGGCTCAAAAGCGTGGATTAGACTTGAACTATTATTGTTTCGTACAGGGACGCATTCAGATTTGTTTGGTTAATAACACCGGCATCCTGGAGGATTGGCATGATACTGTATCATACGAGTGACCGCGAAATTGTAAATCCCGATATTCATTACGGCAGAAAGAATGCAGATTTCGGCTGGGGTTTTTACTTGACACCCGATAGGGACTTTACCTACCGTTGGGCTAGGAAGGACGCAGTTGTAAATCACTATGAACTTGATGAAACGGGACTTGAGATTTATTATTTTACAAGGAGCGAAGATTGGTTTAAATACATCTTTGCAAACCGCCGCGGTAAGGACAGTCTTAACGCAGATATAGTAATGGGCCCCATCGCTAATGATACAATTTTTGATACATTGGGCATCTTGAGCAGCGGCTTTTTGTCGCATGAAGATGCCCTGAAACTCTTGATGATAGGACCTGAGTATACACAGGTTGCCATCAAGACGAAGAAAGCTACATCGCAGCTTCGCTTTATTAAATCCGAACGAATCGACCGCATAGATGAGGCCGATTTCAAGGCCGAGCAGGAGGCATATCACGTCGCCTTTGCAGAAGAATTAGAACGCATATCCAACTGAAAGTAGAAATTCGTGCGATTCCGCAACCAAAATCCAAACAATACTTGAAAACAACCATTGGTCTCAACCGAAAGTAGTGGTATGATGAATGTGAATCAACCAACAGATGAATTCGCAATTCGCCTATACCACTGTTTGAACCGGGAGGAGACCAATGGGAACAAAAGATAATAAGGACAACGAAGAAAAGACCTTTTCCAAGATCTTGCAGAAACTTAGAAAAGAAGCGGGTATGACTCAGGAGCAGCTTGCCAACATGCTTGGGGTCAGCGCTCAGGCAGTTTCTAAATGGGAAAACGGAAGTTATCCGGAGGGAGACCTTTTACCTAAACTGGCAGATCAGTTTGACGTTTCCATAGATTATCTGTACGGAAGAGGAAGCGACAAAACTTCTCTGGAACAGTATGTGGTGGACGAACTTTCAAAGATATGGGAAGAACCTTTAACAACTGATGAAAAGGTAAAAAAACTGGCGGATAAAGTTCGCAATATCCTTTGGGCATGCAATATCTCCGGATGGGAGACCAACAGAAATTACTATGACGCCCCTATTGTTAAGGACAGCAGTAACAGATACGCGTCTGCCATCTTTAACAATTATGAATACAGATACATGTCCTTTAATGAGGGAAGAGAATTTTACATTAATCTTAAAGAGCCGGAAAACGAAGAAGGATATAATGTATTCTTTAAGGATTCAAAAGACATTAGGGAACTTTTTAAGAGATTATCGGACAAGGATTATGTAGATATCATTTGCTATCTCTATTCCCTTGCAAGAATGGAGTTTGCAACAACAGAGTCAATTTCAAAGGCTACAGGAATATCACTTGATAAGACAGAAAAAGTTTTGGAATTCTTAGTAACAGGTATTACAAAACAGGGCGGTAACAAAGCATTTGAATCAATAGCACTGGTTGGATGCGATGGAGAAGGAAAGAGAGCATATTCATCAAATGAGAATTACGCAGGTCTTTTCCTTGTTCTGTTTGAAATAGCAGATTATTTCACCTACGGAGTTGCGGGCTACAGTCTTCAGATAGACAATCGCAACAAACCCTGGCTTAAAAAGCAAGAAAAGCAGAATAATAGCAAAAAACAATAAGTAAGAAATAGGAGTAAGTAGTAATATGTGTTTTATGCGGAAGAGTTTCCGCAACGGAGGGAGAAAAGCATCATGTCAGACTTTAAAGAAAGCAAGGATAATCCCTTGCACAAAGAATTTGGTATATGGAGTAACACGAAATATATCATAGGTAAAATGGCACAATACTGTCCATCGGTTATTGTGCTGATGATCATCGGAGTCATCTGTAGCTCCGTAATATCTTATTTCTGGGGAATATTCGGTAAGTTTGTTATCGATATCGTTCAAGCGGGACTTCCCAAAGAAGAAAGTATAAAGGCCTTGGTTAAGCTAATTGCGGTGGCAGGATCCATTGCTCTTATTGTAACCATCGGTTTGGCAATTTCAAGCGGAAAAAGCTGGTACAAGTACATCTATGTCAGGATGTTCATGATCACCGAACGTGTATCAAAGGTTTTAAGGATACCCTATGAATTCCTTGAAAGACCGGAGGTACTTGATGTTGCTGAGAGAGCATCTCAGGCTACAGGTGGAAATAATAACGGCGTTGAGGGAATGATGCACAACATTGAAAACATCCTTCAGCAGCTGGTGACAGCCATTGTTACATTTGTGGCGGTAATGATCCTTGACTGGAGACTTATCATAGCCCTTATCGTACTTTGTGTTCTTCAGTTCCTGTTCTTCAGATGGGTTGTCAAAAAGGATAAAAAAGAGGTTTGGGACAAGCTTTCAAATACCTGGAGAAAGACTCATTACATGGAGAGAGTTACCCAGGACTTTGACTACGCCAAGGACATCAGGCTCTTTTCGTTAAGCGAATTTCTCGCCGACAAGCAGGAAAAGATCTACGCCACCAGAATTAACAGGATGGATTACCATCATGAGATCTGGTTTGCCAACAGCGTGGTGGCAAGAGCTCTTTATATCATCATTCAGGGATGTGTTTATACCGTGCTTTATCTTGCAGTGTTCAAGAACGATTTAAGCGTCGGTAACTTTACCATGTTCTTGTCACTGGCTCTTGCTTTTGCAAGCGCTCTCCAGAATCTGCTTCAGAGATTCGGTGATTTTAAGAGAGCATCTCTTGAGACCGACGACTTCAGATCCTTTATCGAACTGGACCTTGGAGATGATGAGAAGGACTGCATTTCACTTCCCGAGGCGAAGGACTATGAGATCGAGTTTAAGGATGTCAGCTATAAATACCGTAAAGCCGATGGTTATGCGCTAAAGCATTTAAACCTTAAGCTTAAGAAAGGAGAAAAACTGGCGGTTGTAGGCCTTAACGGAGCCGGAAAGACCACCATGATTAAGCTTCTTTTAAGGCTTTACGATCCAACGGAAGGCGTTATTACTTTAAACGGTGTTGATATTAGAAAATATAAGAGAACGGATTACTACAAGCTCTTTTCTCCGGTGTTCCAGGACATTGATATTTTCGCCTTTTTAATGAGCGAGAATATAGCGATGGAAAGCAGGGAGGATCTTGACCTTAAAAAGGCAGAAGAATGCGCAAGACAGGCAGGACTTTCCGAAAAACTTGATTCCCTTACAAAGGGTGTGGAGACTCCTCTTACAAATATAGTTGAGGAAGATGGTATTGATATGTCCGGCGGTGAAAAGCAGAAGCTTGCTCTTGCAAGAGCTCTATACAAAGGAGCGAAGATCATTGTACTTGATGAGCCCACATCTGCTCTTGATGCCATCGCAGAGCAGCAGCTTTACGAAAGATTTGACGATATGGTGGGAGACAAGTCTGCGGTTTATATTTCACACAGGCTCGCATCCACCAGGTTCTGTGATCGAATAGCCATGTTCAAGGAAGGTGAGATGGTTGAATACGGCTCCCATGATGAACTTATGGCAAAGAACGGCGAGTACGCCGAGATGTTTAATGTCCAGGCACAGTACTACCGCGAGAATCCTGAGGGGGAAAACACGGATAGTGAAAATATGGAGGGAAAGGGGGAGAAGATCTATGCGTAAAACAGGTAAAGAACATGAAAATTTAAATGAGAAAAAAGGCTTTTTGGCGCAGGTAGAAAAGATATTTGTTGTTATCAAGGTTTTATTCGGAACTGCTGCAAAAAAGTACCCTGTGTTTTTTGTAGCCCAGGCAATTAGGACCGCTCTTCAGATCGCTCAGCCCTTTATCGCAGTATTTATTTCTCCCCTTATCGTCGAAGAAATCGTAGGGGACAGAGAGGTGAAAAAACTGATCATGTACGCAGCAATCCTGATCCTTTGCGAAGCGGTTCTTCAGCTTCTTGTGGACAGATGCGGAACGGTGATCAATAAGCACCAGGAAAGGCTTGATAATTATTTCAATATCCTTATTGGAAAACATTCCATGGAGCTTGATTTTCAGCTTACGGAAGATAAGGCAGCCCTTGACCAGATAGAGAAGGCAAGGACAGGTATGAGCTGGTATTCCCAAGGTGTTTTCGGTGTTTCCAATGCAGTATTTTCCTTCATCGGAAATGTGTTTAAGATAGCAGGTTTTGTAACTGTGCTTGCAATGCATGCCCCTCTTCTCCTTGCGATAATAGGGCTTTACGTATTTGTTAATATCTTTGTCATGATAAAGAATAACAAGATATCCTTTGCTTCCTTCCAAAAGCTTTCAAAGGTCAACAGGCTTTTCGGGTACTTCGGGTGGGAAATCGTGGATGTCAGATTCGGAAAGGACATCAGACTTTACGGCGCTGATAACATGATGATAAATGCATGGCAGAAAAACACGGATGCCAGCAATAAGACCTGGAAATGGCAGGGAGATACTCAGTTAAGATACGGTATGATCGAGAGAATTCTCAGTGTTATCAAAGGCGTTGCCGCATATTTCTATGTTGCTTTTCTTGCTATCACCGGACATTTCGGTGTTGCCACATTTACTCAGCTTATCACCGCCGAAGCAGGGCTTGACAGTACATTAAACGGTATTGTTTATAACGTGATAGATCTTGCTCAGAAGTGTAATTATGCTTATGAATATGTTCTTTTCATGAATTACCCTGCGGCCCTTGAAAAGGGCGACAGACCCATCGAGAAAAAGGATCATGAGATCGAGTTCAGGCATGTTACCTTTGCTTATCCCGGAACCGATAAGAAGATCCTTGATGATATCAGCATCAAGATCGCGCCCGGCGAGCATTTGTCCATCGTAGGCCTTAACGGCGCTGGCAAGACCACATTCATTAAGCTTCTTTGCAGGCTTTATGACCCTACGGAAGGTGAGATCCTTGTTGATGGCGTAAATATCAAGGAATATGATTACAAGCAGTACATGGAGCAGTTCGCTCCCGTATTCCAGGATTTCAAGCTTTTTGCCCTTACTTTGTCCGACAATATTTCCTTTGACAGGGCCACCACGAAAGAGGAGCAGGAGAGGATTGAAGAGCTTATTAAGCTTGTAGGCCTTGAGACCTTGATGGAAAGGCTTGATAAGGGCAAGGAAACCAATCTCTTTAAGTACTTTGATGAGGAAGGAATCGAGCCTTCAGGCGGTGAGCAGCAGAAGATCGCTATCGCAAGAGCTCTTTACAAGAACTCACCGGTGGTTATCCTTGACGAACCCACGGCGGCCCTTGACCCTATTGCGGAGTATGATATTTACAGACAGTTCAATACCCTTATTGGAGGAAAGAGCGCCTTTTACATTTCCCACAGATTATCAAGCTGTCAGTTCTGCGATAAGATCGCTGTTTTCAGCGGCGGAAAGATCGCGGAATACGGAAGTCATGAGGAACTTGAGGCCATTTCCGGAGGCATCTATGCCGAGATGTTTGAGGCCCAGGCAAAGTACTACAGATAAAACCTAAATTGTAGGATACTACCTCAATATTAGGTTTTTGTAGTGAAAATGAGGTAGGCGCCGGCAGCGTTCTACCTCAATATTGAATTCTTGTAGTAAAAATGAGGTAGGCGGTTTTGGCGCACTACCTCATTTTTTAAACTTTTGAAATATTCGCATGTATGTGTGAAAGGATGCAAACCTCATTGTGGACTGAGGAAAGAAAAAATGAGGTATCATCATAAAAGTCCATACCTCATTTTGAATGAGAGATTAAACAAATGATGTACCGCGGTAAGAAAGCTTGCCTCAATATTGAATTCTCGTAGTGAAAATGAGGTACGCATCTGACGGCAGATACCTCACAAAAATGATAATAAGAATTAATGAGGTATGTTGCCTGCGAAAAAGGAAAGAAAAGCAGTTTGCAAAGGGTTCTGAGCACTATATGATGTGGGTTACGGAAAATTTTGTAACAAAAACGCAATATATGACTACCCCTTAACAAAAGTTAGTGAGTAAGTCTTACGAGCACTGTGTAAAATTCTGAGTATGAGTTATCATGCTCAGGATTCTTATTTTATGCAGAGCATAAAATAAGACGCTCCGCGAGGATGCGACTCGCACGGAAAGGAAGATTGTCGCTTTGCGACACCGTGCTCGCGCGAGCGTATCTATAAAAGATACGCTATTTTGTGGGGCACTATTCTCTCATGATACTAAAGGGATTGTATTGAAAAAATAGAACAAGGGGGAGGTTTCAATGAATCCGAACTACAGAAATGTATTTGCAGAAGTTGGGATTCCTGAAAAGGAAGTCTCAGACAGGCTCGCGCAGTTGAAGGAAGAATTTTTCCACGGAAAAGATTCTTTCTATCATGAGACCGAAGACGGAATGGCATATCTTGAGGATACCGGCAATTTTGATGCCCGTACCGAGGGAATGAGCTATGGCATGATGCTCTGCGTTCAGCTTGACATGAAAGACGAGTTCGATCGTATCTGGAAATGGGCTAAGAAGTACATGTACATGACGGAAGGCTTTAGTGAGGGGTATTTTGCCTGGTCATGTCAGACTTCGGGAAAACCCAATGCAAACGGAGCAGCACCCGACGGAGAAGAATTTTTTGTAATGGCACTTCTCTTCGCAAGCCACAGATGGGGCGACGGAGAAGGCGTGCTCAATTACTCCGAACAGGCAAAAGAGATCCTTTCTGCCATGGTGCATAAGGGAGAGAACGGCCGCGTGGGCGTTCCCATGTTTAACAGAGAGAATCATCAGATCCTTTTTGTTCCGGGCATTGATTATACCGATCCTTCTTATCACTTACCTCATTTCTATGAGCTTTGGGCAGAGTGGGGCAATGCAGAGGACAAGGAGTTCTTTAAAGAGGCCGCAAAGGTTTCAAGAGAATATCTTGCCAAGGCATGCCATGAAAAGACCGGATTTTCCGCAGAGTATGCGGAATTTGACGGTTCACCCATGACAAGACCGATCCCCTGGACACAGGACAGACATGATTGGTTCTTCAGCGATTCTTACAGAACAGCCGCAAACATCGGCCTTGACTATGCATGGTTTGGAAAAGATGCAGGTCAGACAAAGGCGGCTTACAATATTCAGCGTGCGCTTCTTGAGGATATGAGAAATGATTCATATCACATCTACGAAGTGGACGGCCGTATTGCAGGAGAAAAAGCACTTCATCCTTTCGCCATCACAGCAACCGTTGCACAGTCGGTACTTGCAACCGAGCTTGATGACGTGGCAAAGGAATGGGTAAAGAAGTTCTTTGAGATGCCTTTAAGAACAGGTGAGAGAAGATATTACGACAATTGCCTTTACATGTTCGCATTCCTTGCACTCAGCGGAAATTACAGGATTTACTAGGAGTTAAATAAATGGAAGAAAGAAGAGGGCCTGTAGCGCCCAAAGATCCCACTGCCAAAAGACCGGGATACTTCATCATGAAGAATAAAGAGGTATGCGGTTCGCCCATGCCCGACGGCAGAGGAATTCAGTTTATATATGAGAGTGACGGCAGACTTAAGGCCAGCGCTAAACTTGTGGGTAATCTCGCTGATGAAGAGATGATCGCCCAGCTTGATACAGTTGAAGGTTTAAGAAAACAGGTTCATTCAATCGGTGTTTCCGTTCAGAAAGCCGGAGAGCCCGTTAATGTGAGATTTGCATTCCAGATGTATGGAAAGACCGATCCCTATGTTTCGGGAACAACCCTTAACATGGACCTTTTATCCGATGGAATGGAAATGGTCATGCAGCTTGACCGTTTTGAGTGGTCCGACGATGACAATGTTCCCGGACAGATCAGATTTGAGTTCCCCGAAGCGGGAATGCAGGCCAAGGTTTCTGTTTGCTTCTACATGAATGACGGCTTTGATGCTCCCGAGCAGACAGCCGACAGAGACATTGATTTTAACAGCCCCGTATATCAGAAGATGATCGAGAAGTCACTTCTTCAGAAGGGCAACACCGGCCGCCTTAAGACTGCTATCGAAAAGGCGAGAAGAGGCGAGAAAGTAACCGTTGGTTTCATCGGCGGTTCCATTACTCAGGGCGCCGGAGCAATTCCTATCAACGTAAACTGCTATGCTTACAATGCTTTTAAGGGATTCTGCGATATAGCGGGAAGGGGCTACGAAGATAACGTTAAGTACGTTAAAGCCGGCGTTGGAGGAACTCCTTCAGAGGTTGGTATCTTAAGATACAAGCATGATGTTGAGTCTGACGGAACTGTTCAGCCCGACGTTATGATCGTTGAATTTGCTGTTAATGACGAAGGTGATGAGACAAAGGGTGAGTTCTATGATTCCCTTGTAAGAAAGATTTACAACAGTCCTCAGAAGCCTGCAGTTATCCTTCTTTTTGCAGTATTCGTTGACGGATACAACCTTGAAGAGAGATTAAAGTGCGTCGGAGAAGCCTACAATCTTCCCATGGTAAGCACAAAGAAGTCCGTTTACGATCAGTTCTACTTCACCGAGGAAGAGGGCGGCATCGTATCAAAGAATCAGTATTTCTATGATATGTACCATCCTACCAACATCGGTCACAGGATCATGGCTGACGGACTTATCAATATGTTCAAGATCGCAGATACATCACCTGCAGAGGCTGATACCGATATTACGGGCATCAAACCTCCCAAGGGCGGCGAGTTTGAGAACATTTATTATGTAGACAGAAAGAGCATCGATACCTGTGATGCATTTATAAGCTACGATACCGGATCATTTACCGGAGACAGCAAGTTTTTACAGCATGTTGAGAGAAATATGGATCTTCAGGGTACTCCCGAGTTTAGGAACAACTGGTTCTACAACGGAGAGGAAGAAGATGCCGAGGGAAGAGAAAAGCGCGTATTTAAGGCAAAAGTTAAGTGCAGCGCCCTCACAGTAGCTTACATGGATTCCGCATCTCCTCAGGACGGATGCGCGGAAGTTTATGTGGACGGTGAGAAGAAACTTTTCATCGATCCCCATATCGTTGGATGGCAGCACTGCAACAACCTTATCGTGTTCAGAGGCGGCCCTTCACAGGAGAGAGAAGTAGAAATTAGGATTCCCGAAAAAGACGCGGATAAGAGATTCACGCTTCTTGGTTTCGGTGTAGTTGATTAAGGAGAAATATGAACAAGCAGGTCAATCCTATTACAAAAATGGATTATCCGGACCCGGACATCATACGAGTGGGCGATACCTACTATATGGTCTCAACGACCATGTACTTCATGCCCGGCTGTGTGATATTAAGATCCTATGACTTGGCTAACTGGGAGATCGTCGGCTATGTTTACGATAAGCTTGACGACAATGCAGCAGAGAGAATGGAGCTGGAGCAGAACGAGTACTCCGGCGGAATGTGGGCCCCTTGCATCAGATACAGGGATGGCGTTTTCTACATAACCTTTAAGAGCCAGACCGGCGGTCACAATTATGTGTTCCGATCTGTAGATATCGAAGGCCCTTGGAAGAAAAATATCTTAGAGGGCGATTACCACGATTCTTCACTGCTGTTTGACGATGACGGAAAGAAGTACATCGTTTACGGCAACACAGAGATACACATCACAGAACTTAACGATGAGCTTACCGGTCCCAAGGATGGCGGACTCAACAAGGTGATCTTAAAGGATGAAACTAAACATTGGTTAGGATATGAGGGATCCCATCTTTACAAGATTGGAAAGTACTATTACCTCTTCCTTGTCAATTGGCCCGAAGGCGGCGTCAGAACAGAAAGTTGCTTCAGAGCCGAAAGCCTTGACGGCGAGTGGACAGGAGGAGCGGTCTTATCAAGCGGAACAAATTACAGCCCCACCGGTGCAGCTCAGGGCGGTATAATTGAAACCCTTAACGGAAAATGGTTTGCCATGGTATTCCAGGATATGGGAGCTATTGGAAGAATCCCCGTTCTTGTTCCTGTTACATGGAAAGATGATTTCCCTGTATTTGGAGATAACGGAAAGGTTCCCGATACTCTTGAGGTCATAAGCTCAAGACCCAATTATCCCTATGAACCCCTTTACACTTCGGATAAATTCCTTCCGAAACCGGGACTTCCCAAAGAAAAGCAACTTGCTCTTCAGTGGCAGTGGAACCATCAGCCCGACAATAACCTTTGGAATCTTCTTCCCGAAGGCGGACTTGAGATCAAGACTGACAAGATCTGCATTAACTTGACTCATGCAAGAAACACTTTGACTCAGAGAATGCTCTGGCCCACTTGCGGAGCGGAAGTTACCATAGATGCAAGCGGACTTCAGGACGGTGATATTGCAGGGCTTTGTGCACTTCAGAGCTGCTATTGCATAGTTGGAGTCATGAAGGAACTCAATAATTATTATCTTGTTAAGATCGAGAGAAATCCTGACAAGAACAAGGATGCAATGTCAAGAACGGACCTTATGCCCGGTGAATTTACCGATAAGATAAGACTTGACGGACCGGAAGTTACGGTTTACATGAAAGCAACATTTGAGGAGATGAAGGACAAGGCGGATTTCTACTATTTTAAGAAGAACAAATTCGTTAAGTTCGGTAACTCTCATAAGATGGAGTTCAGATTAAGCCACTTTACGGGTAATAGATTTGCTCTCTGCGTGTTCTCCACAAAGAGACCCGGCGGAAAAGCAATATTTAAGAACTTTGTTTACAGCAATTAAAGATGACATACAAAAAAAGAACCGGAAAACCGGTTCTTTCAGACTGAAGACAAACCGGCTTTAGTGGTCAACACTAGGCCGGTTTTCTTTCTAAAACAAAGTATTTGATAAAAAACAGATATATATTGTAAAAATAAGGCTTATTTCCCCCATTCCTGAACCTTATCCTGGCCAGTTTTTTAAGATTCATACACGCAAAGGTAAGCCCGACCTTCATACTCATCCGAGCTTTTCCATACATCTGTGTGTATCGTAGTCCATGGTTTTCTTTGGCCGTCCCAAAGATCCGTTCAATGGTTTCTTTCCGCTTGGAGTATAATTCTTTCATTCCAAGTGTATGTCTGATATCCTCGCACCGTTCAAGGTATTCTTCCCATATATGCCTGGTAACAAGCTTTACGTGGTCTCGGCTAAAAGTACACCTGCAAAGGTTGGGGCAATTTTTACAGATAGCACCACAGCTCTTATATTCTTTATATCCATCTCTGTTTGTTGTCACATACCGGAGAGTATGGTTTGCCGGACAGATGTAGCAATCATAATACTCATCATACACATAATCCCGTTTCCTAAAGAATCCTTCTTTTGTCATTGGTCTTTTGTATGGAAACAGGGGTGAGATCCCATCATCGATAAGCAGTTTCGCGATGGCCGGGGTTTTATATCCCGCATCTGCTATAAGAGTTTTAATTCCTATATCTTTTATCTTGTCGTATAAACCTTTAAAAGTCCTGCTGTCATGAAGGTTACCGGGACTGACGGTATATCCCAGTATCCACCCATTCTTATCACAGGCAGTTTCGACAGCATATGCAAAAACCTGTTTATGCTCGCCTTTATGAAACCATCCGCTTTCGGGATCAGATGTGCTTATCTTTATTTCTCTTTCTTTGTGGCAATCGTTGGTTGACGGTTTAGAATCATCATCGTCGTTATTATCTTTCAGCAGCTTCTTGCCATGCTTTTCCCGATCCTCAGTGATCTCTTTCTTTAGGGTTTCTTCGTAGAAAAGAGCCTCCTCATGTGCCTTCTGTATCCGGAGTTTGTGGTTATTGGCCCTTGCCTTAACGTGTGTGGCATCAACAAAGACTTCAGATGGATCTACAAGGTTGTCTTTGTAACATTCTTCAAGTATGTGGCTGAATATCTGTTCAAAAAGATCCGTATCCTTAAATCTACGGGTGTAGTTCTTTCCAAATGTTGAGAAGTGGGGAACCGGATCTAACATATCAAGGCCCAGGAACCACCGGTATGCTACATTGACCTGGATCTCTTTTATGGTCTGTCTCATACTTTTTATCCCGTAGAGATACTGGATAAATGGTATCTTGATGAGCATGATTGGATCCATGCTGGGTCTTCCGTTGTCATGGCAGTATTTATCCTCTACAAGGTCATATATGAAGCTCCAGTCTATAGTGTTCTCTATCATC